>OHBK01000162.1_pt1 | contig 31148 bp, 31 predicted proteins | sample 1577371 | NCBI WGS metagenome assembly OHBK01 (sample SAMEA3879555, study PRJEB24766) | human gut metagenome | biome: human-associated habitat; feature: feces | place: USA | collected 1985/1987
AGCACATGCTTGCCCTTGACCATGGGGGCCAGATTGTCGCGCAGGATGATCTGGCTGCCGGTGGTGTACTCCGGGGTGATGACATAGATGGTCTGGTGGGCGTTCATGTTGGCAAAGCCGTCCTTGGTCAGCTCGTTGGCAAGGCAGGTGCCGATGACCTGCGTGCCGTCCAGGCAGAGAACGGTATCCACGATGGTGTTGTGCTGGTAGGCAGCCACCAGCTCTTTTGCCACGGCCTTTGCCTCGGAAAGGCGGGACTTCTGGGTGGTGACATCGATATAGTAATTGATGTGGCTGTGGCTGGTTGCGAAATGGCCCTTTGCCACACGCAGGAACAGATTGCTCTTGTTGGTGGGAAGCTTTACCATGTTGATCATAACTGCAACACTCCTGTTCTGTCAAACTACGGCCCATGGCCTTTTTGAGCGGAAACACAAACAGCGCGGCGGCCCCTGCCGCTGCGCTCCCCTTCTTTTCCATGAACCTATGGTATCAGAAAATGCGGGTGTGCACAAGATACAGAATTGCTGAAAATTTGAAGAAAAATTGAGATACTTTGCCAATGCGACGGCGCAAAAAAGCCGCCCGGCTTTCCCGGACGGCTTGGGATGTACGTTGGGGAGATTACTTGGTGGTGGTAGAGCCGGAGCTCTCTTCCTTCTTGGCAGGGACGGTCAGCTTCCAGTTCAGAGAATACTCGTTGTACTGCAGGTCGGGGCAATAGGTCAACAGCACAGTACCCTCTTCTTCCAGACCGGACAAATCAGAAACCTTAATAGTGCCGCTGGCAGAAGCACCCTTTTTCAGGTTGGGATCACTCAGCTGGCCATCGAGGGACACGGGATACTTTTTCACAGTCTTGCCGTCCTTGCTGGCAACAGTAACTTTAAAGCTGTTGGGGTTAATGGCAATCGGGTTGTTACGGCCATTCTCGACCTTGAAGGGGAACGTGATCTCGGTGGTGGAAGTAGTCACCTCGGGGGCAACATACTTTTTATCAGTCTCATTATAAGTGCCCATGGTTGCAGTGACCTGCAGAATGGTCATGGAACCGGCACCCTCCTGGAGCAAATTATAGGAATCACCCTGCGACTCACAGCCGGAGAAGAGGCCGGCACCCGCAACGGCCACAGCTGCAACAGCGGAGTATTTCAGGAAAGAGCGGCGAGAAAATGCTAACGACATAATCGTTCCTCCTTATAATGTGCAAAGCGCACGAAAATGCCAAAAGGCTCTGCCTATACAATAGGCGAAACGGGGGCGAATGTCAATGGTTTTCACAAATATTTTGTGAAATTTTCCCACCGTCGCCGTGCAAATCATACGAAATTTCGTCCTGCTTGATCAGGCTTTGGTCAGGTCAGAGGCGTTGATGGTGAAGTTCAGGGTCTTGCCGGAAACAAAGGTCGGGGTGTAGGTCACACCGATCTGTTGCCAGGTGGTGGGCACCATGCAGACCAGCTCAATGTAGCCTGCACCCTGCGGGGGAATGGCAGAGGCCGTGGTAAAGCTCTCGGTGGTGCTGTCGTACAGCTGGACATAAGCGCCGCCCTCGGTTGCCTGACCGTCGCAGGTGAAGGAGAAGTCGGTGGTGGAAGCGGACAGAGCGTGGAAGTAACCGGCAGTGTTGGCTGCGATCTGCTCCGGGGTATCCAGGGGATAGGCCTCGCCGATCTCTTGAATGTTCTGTGCGCCGATGGCAAAGGTGTCGCGGCTGGAACGGTTTGCAGAGGTGATCAGCATGGCAATGTACTCATAGCCCTCGGCATCGGGGGCGCTTGCCAGAGTAAAGACGCTGGTCAGCTGGACCGCCAGATTGTTCCAGTTGCTGATCTTATCGCCGACCTTGACCTCGATGGAAGAGTTATCGTCGGCCTGGCAGCCGCCCAGCACAGCAGCAGCGCCCAGAGCAGCGGCAGAAGCACCGGTGACCTTGAGGAAGGTGCGGCGGGAAATCTTGTTCGACATAAAGCTTGCCTCCTTAATCAATGGCAGAAATCTTTTTCTTCGCTGATTCGTTTATAGCATTTTTTACCGGAAATTGCAAGGCCCTGGGCACAGAATTAACAGGAGTTTCACACAGAAGCTCACTGGTTGGGGTCCAGGCCGCGCACATGGGTCTCGCTGGTCTTGACCAGATTCAGCAGGCTGGGGGTGTACAGCGGGTATTCCCGGGTCAGGCTCTCGGTGGTCATGGCAAGGCAGGAGGGGTCTTTCACGCCCTCGGCACCGTTCAGGTCCTCACCGGCCAGCAGGTCCTCCACGTTGCTCTCGCTCATCCGCATCACGGCATCGGAGTAGCCGGGCCAGCGGCGGGCCTCCACGCTGAACAGGCTCTGGGCGTTGTGGGGTTCGGAGTAGAGCAGCCGGAACATCTTGGCCACGGCCATCATTAGGTAGGTGCTGACCTCGGTGGTCAGGGCCTTGCTGTGGCATTCGGCGATCTTGGCGTACAGCACATTCAGGCTGTTGGAGATCAGCTTTTTGTTCATGGTGGGCAGAACGCTGCCATGGTAGACGTTGTCCTTCATCTTATCGGGGTTGGGCAGGTCATCGGCGTTCAGCATCATGCCGTTGCGCTCAGCCGAGCGGCCCAGCAGGTAATCGCAGGACACATTATAGTAATCCGCTACCCGGACAACAAAGTCCAGACCGCACTCGCGGATGCCCTTTTCGTAGTGGGAGAGCAGTGCCTGGGACACCCCAAGGTCCTCCGCGGCCTGCTTCTGGGTGATGCCGCGCTCCTTGCGCAGCAGCTTGATGATACGGTTGAATTCCATGATTTTGGACTCCTCAGTAGTGGAAATTGAACTTCTTTGAGTTTTGGTTTACAACATGTTGATTATACACAGTGGAAAACAAAAAGTAAAGCAAGAAAAGTGACGGAAATTCTCGTCGTTTTTCGTCATTTTTGTCAAAAGGCTTGCCCCGGATACCATATCTATGCTAAACTAAAGATAATCAACGCATATTTTGTGGCGCACGGCCCGGGCAGGATGCCCACTGCCGGTGCGAAATTTTACAGCAAAGAGGAACTCTTTGCCAGATAGAGGTGTTTTTCCATGAAAACGTTCAAACTTCATCTCATCCGCCACGGCATGACGGCCGGTAATCTGCAGGGCCTGTACATCGGCAGCGGCACGGACATCCCCCTGTGTGATGAGGGACGCGCCCAGCTGAAGGAGCTGAAGGAGCGGTTCGAGTATCCGCAGGTGGACACGGTGTTCTCCTCCCCGCTGGCGCGCGCTGTGGAGACAGCGAACATTCTGTTCCCCAATGCAGGCCACCAGTTCACAGTGCACGACCTGCGGGAAGCGGGCTTCGGTGTGTTTGAGAACCGCCCCGTGAAGGATCTGGTCAAGGAAGAGGATTTCAAGAAGTGGATCACCCCCGGCTCCGGCTTTGTGCCCGAGGGAGCAGAGCCCACCGAGCAGTTCCACGCCCGCTGCGCCGAGACCCTGCTCAAGCTGTTTGAGTATATGATCCGGATGGATGTGACCGAGGCTGCCTGCGTGACCCATGGCGGCGTGATCATGAGTATGCTGAGCCAGCGCGCGCTGCCCTCCCGCCACCCGGAACAGTGGATGGCCGACCCCGGCTGCGGCTATACCGTCCAGACTGACGTGCAACTCTGGATGCGCGACCGCCTGGTGGAGGCCATCGACATCGTGCCCTTTGGCTACGCCGATACCCTGCGCGGGCAGGCAGAAGCCGAGGAAAACGAGGCGTTTGAGTAAGAATCTTTGCCGCGCCGCCCTGAAAATATCCAAAACACGTAAAACCGCGGAAGAACAGGTAAAATTCCGGGCAAATCTCTTGACAGAAAGCCCGGAATTTACTATTGTATAAAGAGAACTTATTTTCCCGTTAGGAGGAATCCCCGATGTCACAATCCCTGTCCCGCCGCTCGTTCCTGAAATATGCCGGTTCCGGCGCAGTCAGTCTGGCTGCCGCCCTGCTCACCGGTGTTTCGGGCGCGGCTCTGGCCCCCTGCTATGAGGGTGAACCTGCTCTGTTGGACGGCAAGGCGGCAGTGGAGCTGCTGGGCTATGCGCCTGCCCCGGAGCTGGACAGCACGCTGGTCTATCTGTCGGTGGAGAACCTCTCGGCCCGGCCGCTGGCTGTGGGGGCCAGCTACCTGCAGAGCCGCGGGCTGGACAGCAGGAATGCCCTGTACAGCCTGGGCACTGGCCTGACTGCCCTGTGTGACGGCAGACAGGTGCGGGTGGGCAGCTTTGCAGCTCCCCTCTACGGTGAGAATGCGGCAGATGCTTCTGCCTTTACCCTGAATCTTTCCGCAGGGCGCGGGGCAATGCTCCACTGCTTCTGCGAGACCCCTGCGGACTGGCAGACGCTGGAGCTGATCTATCAGCCTGACTTTGCCGCAGGCCAGACCGTCCATTTTGTGGTGCGCCGGGATGCCGATGAGGTCCATCTGGGCGCGGTGCCTGCCACCCTTGCCGAGGTGGGCAGCGTGGTCGATCTGTAAGAAAACATAAAAAGAGACGGTTCTGCATCGGATTGCAGGACCGTCTCTTTTGCTTATAACAGGCTTTCCCCGGTGGAGTTCTGCACGGTAAGCTCCTGCCCGGTCAGGCTGGACACCAGCGCCAGATAGCTGCGGCCTGCCGTCAGGGTCAGGGGGCGGCCGTTGGAATCATACAGGAAGAAGGTGGTCTCGCTGCCCTGCGTCCAGGTGATGTTCCACAGGTGGCCTTTGTTGAGCCAGACCCCGCCGCCCATGGTCAGGTCGTAATCCAGCGTCACACCATCGTCACGCAGGGTGGATGCACTGAACAGAATAAGCAGGTTGTCGAAATCTGCCTGCTGGCCGTTGTTGGCATCCAGCTGCGGTGTGCCGTCCGCGTGGAGCATCCGGTAGGTCTTGCTGTCGGCATCGTAAAAGAAGCCGGTGGCGTTCTGTGCGTCAAACTGGACCCGGACACTCATTGCGTCCGAAGCATCTGCATCGGGCAGCTTGCCGCTTTCCTGCATGGGCAGCAGATTGGGCACGGAGAGGAGGGTTCCGCTCTCGCTGTCGGAGCTGCTGGAAGAGGTGTCCGTGACGCGGGATTCTGTCAGGGCCGGGGAGATGTTCAGGCTGCCCAGCACAACCGAAAGTGCTGCACCGCTGGTATGCCACAGCGGGACGTTCTGCCAATCGGTCTCACAGGAAAAGGCATTGGTACCCACCTCCAGTGCGTCTACCGCGCGCAGAGAGTAGTAATCAAGGTAGTTCTGGTCAAACTGTCCGCCGCCCCGTTGCACCGGCAGTACTTGCTGGCCCACCAGCAGCCGCCAGTAAAGGTCCTGCCCGGCAGAAACAGGCCCGACCTGCGGCACAGCCCCCACGGCAGGGTAGACCAGGCAGAGCCTGGTGGCCTGCTGCTGTGCGGTCAGGGCTTCCAGCACCAGCGAGGCTGTGGAAAGCCCCCACTGAATGGTGTTGGCGGCCGCGTTGTCAATGGTGATGGCGACCGGCCGCTGGCCCGGCCAGACAAGTTCCTGCCCAGTGAGCGGGTCAGTGGGACTTTCGGCGGGCTGGGAGCTGGGGCTGAGCGCACAGCCTGTCAGCAGTGCGGCGCTGAGCGCAAAACAGAGCAAAGCGCGCATCCAAAAGCGTTTCATCGGTTTCCCTCTTCTGCCCCGGAGGGCGGGTGATTTAGTAGCTGAAATTGCTCCACTCATCATTGTCCACCAGTGCCAGATAGGTCTTGCCCCGGTTCAGAGTCATCTCCTCGCCGGTTTCGGTGTAGAGCTTGAGCGGATGGGTGGGATGCGGCTTCTCCCAGCGGCCCACCTGCACGCCGCCCCGTGTGAAGAGGTACGCCTGCCCACCGGCCACATAGTTGACCGACTGGACATCGTGAGAATCGCCCGCATAGGCGGCGATATCGGCAAAGCAGACCACCACGTTGTCAAAGGCCAGCTGCTTGCCGGTCAGCTCGTCCACGGTGTTCTCATAGGCTTTTTTGGAGCGGTTGTACATTTCCAGCTTGTAGCTGCGGCCCCAGCTGTTGTAGGTCAGGCGGGTCCTGTAGCTCTCGGAGTGGGTGATGCTGATGGTTTTGGCCGCAGGGGCACCGGGAAGGTCATTGGAGGCTGCGGTGCGGTAGTCGGCAAAGTGGAAGAAAGGCGTTTCGTTGGCGTAGGTCAAGCCGATGCCGGCATTACCGGCTGCCTGTTTGATCTCCTTGCCGGAGGTGAACTCGGTGTGTTCATAGGCTACGTTGCGGCCGCGGCTGTCACGGTGGGCAACGTGGGGATGGACCGGCGTGTTGAAGTAACTCTTGCCGCCGATGTTCAGGCCGGAGTAATCGTATACATTGATGAACTGGGTGCAGAAAATGCTCTCGCCATCGTGGTAATAGAGGGCCTGATGGGGCATGAGCAGCTGCAGGAACTGGTCGCGGCCGGAGCGCAGCGGCCCGACCTCCGGGATGGTGTCCGCATCCCGGAACACGGCACACAGGCGGGTGATGCCGCCCTCCACCTTGCTCTCGATGAGCAGGTCTGCCGAGCCGATGCCGCGCTGGGGGCGGGCGTTCTGCTTTTCGGAGTTGGCGATGTTGTTGACCATCACACCCACCATCCGGCCGGTGCTCTTGCGGGCTTCGCCGGTCAGAGGGTCAGCGTCGTAGGCAGGCAGAAGGCTGAACGCAGAGCTTGCGGCTTCGCTGGACGCTGCCGAGGAGGCGGCTGCCTCACCGGCTGCTGCCTCACCGGCTGAGGCCGCAGAGGATGCAGCGGCCTCAGAAGAAGCGGAAGAGGATGCCGCCGAGCCGCAGAACAGGCTCTTCATCCAGTCGGGCAGGTCACCGCCCAGAATGGCACTGCCGGGGCTTGCAGAGCAGCCAGTGAGCGCCAGCAGCGCCGCCGTCAGCCCGGAATAGCGAAGTACGGACCGTCGAGAAATTTTCATGGAAAAAGCCCTCCTATCGGATCGGCTTGCCCGGCGCGGAAGTGCGCCCGGCAGGTCAGTTGCAGTTTTGGAATGAACTGCTTTGATTGTACTGGTTCTTGCCCGGTTTGTAAAGGGGCAGTTCGTGGCAAAATCTGCCCGATGACGGCTTTGGGAAAGTTTTTTGTGCAGAAAGCTTGCTTTTTGCCCGGGAGTATGGTAATATTATTCGGCAGTATCGTGTTATACTGCGCTTTATAATGTATGCGCTCGTAGCTCAGCCGGTAGAGCATCTGACTTTTAATCAGAGGGCCAGGGATTCGAGTTCCCTCGAGCGCACCAAAGAAAAAGCCATGATTCATCGTTCAAAAGACGGTTTGAATCGTGGCTTTTCTTTTTGCTTTATTGAACTTTTCTGGCCGGATTTTGCGACATTTTTGCGACAGATACAAAAATGTGAGAGCAAGAGCCGTGGACAATGAACGAACCATCAAATAAAATCAGGCCGGTGAAAAGTGAAATTTGGAACAAAAATTGTGATGGAACACGGTGGCCTTATGGTGGTCAGTGCTCCTTTTTTTGGTAGTCTGGGATTTTAGACAGTTCCCGGGCGTGGTGGAGAACTGCCGCTCTGCCAGATTCATTAAGCCCTTCCAGAATAAGGGTAAGTTCCTTTGCTGGATTTTGTGTGTGGGGTACTTTTTTGGGAACAGGAGATTTCTCGTCCGGAATTGATGGCCAAAGGGCCAAGTCGTGATTTAGAGCTTCTTTTACGGCTCCTTTTGAAACATTATATTTCTCCGCAAAGCAATCCAAATTTTCAAGAACCCATTTTTTTTCATGTTCAGGTGTTACCGTACCACCGCAGGATTCAATCTGTTCGGTTTTTTCGTCTAAAAGTCGTTCAATCTCGTAAACGGCAAAGTTTATACGACTTTCGCAATCTCCATGTTTTTTCTCGTAATCCTCTTTTTCAGATAGCAGCATCAGTTCTGTGATATCAATATCCAAGGCTCGTGCAATTTTCTGCCGGGTCTCAAATTTTGGATTGCGTCGATTCTGCTCCCACTGGACAATGCCGACTGGATTGATACCAAGTTTATAAGCCAGGTCGCTCTGCGTCCATCCTTTCTTTTTTCTTGCTGCGCGGATAAGCTCACCATACATTGTCTTTTCACCTCTTGATAAAGTAGTATAGCACAATTTTGACGTAAAATAAAGTGGAAAATTTTTTGATAAGGCTATCTTTTTGACTATTGATTATGTAATCAAGTTGTGCTAGAATGTAATCACCGAAGGGCGCTGCTGAGTCCGTCAGCTTCATCTTGTGGCTGTTGGACCTGGCCGATACCTTTATAAATAAGATCAGGAGGTTCAAAACCATGACGAACACAATCGAGTACCCCATCCGCTACCCAACAATGGCCACCGTGAAGGAGGCGGCAGTCCGGTTTGGGGTTTCACCCGCGTACGTTCGCAAACTCTGCCGGATGGGCAAAATCCGCTATACCACGATCTCCAGCCGCAAGTGGCTGGTCAACGTGGATACGCTGGCAGAGTACTTTACGCAGGGTGATCCGGTCGAACAGGAACCGCAGGTCATCAACGGGGTCCGCCGCATCATTTCTTAATAAGGAAGGAGGGTGATTCTCGTGGCTCAGGTTACGAGACGAGAGAAGAAGGATGGGACAGTTTCCTATACCATCCGGGTGTACAGTGGCCGAACTCAGTCAGACAAGGTCATCACGAGGTGCAAGACCGTGGTCCCACCGCCGGGAATGAGCGGAAAGAAGGTTGAAAAGTGGGTACAGGAGCAGGCGATGCTGTTTGAACAGCAAGTCACGAACGGCATGGCACTGGACTCGGATATGCTGCTGGACGATCTCATTGACCGGTGGTTTGAGGAGTACGCCAACAAGCATCTCAAGCCCAAGACCTTGTACGATTATAAAAGGATGAGACCAAGGATCACCGCCGGTCTGGGGCACCTGAAGGTGTCCAAAATAAAACCAGCGCACCTGATGGCGTTCTACGATAATCTCGAAGAGAAGGGCATCCGGCAGGACAGTTCTTTTACGGCGACCGCTGCTCTGCTCAAGTTGCTGCCGCATGGAACACGTGGAGCACTGGCAAAAGAAGCCGGAGTGGGTCAGGATACAATGAGGATGGTCTATGCGGGCAAGGGTGTCAGCAAACGAACTGCCGAAAAGGTATCTGCCGCAGTGGGACTGGCTGTTTCCAGAGCTTTCAACGAGCACCCGAAAAAAGGTGGGAAACTGAACAGCAACAGCGTCCTGCACTATCACGCCATGCTGTCCAGTGTATTCCGGAAAGGGGTTCAGTGGGGGCTGATCAACGAAAATCCCTGCGCACGAGCAGAACGTCCGAAAGCTTCAGAAATTGATGTGGAGACGCTGGACGAAGAGGACATCGCCAGGCTTTTGGAGGCGCTTGCTGGTGCACCGGTACATTTTAGTGTGATCACACAGCTGGCCTTGCTGACGGGTGCCAGAAGAGGCGAAATCTGCGGATTGCGCTGGTCGGACATCGATTTCGAAAAGGGGACATTGTCCATTAAACGGACGGTGCAGTTCATCCCCGCAGAAGGAATCGTATTCACATCACCCAAGACCAAGCGTTCCCGGCGGTGCATCCGCATCGGCGCAGACTGCCTGGAACTTCTGAAGGAGTACCGACAGCACCAAATTCAGGAGAGGCTTCGAATCGGGTCCAAGTGGGCACGGAAAGTGACGATTGAAAATGGCAAGGTCGTAGACAATGACATGCTCTTTACCAGATGGAATGGGGAACCGCTGGACCCGGAAACGGTCTCAACATGGTTTCCGCGTTTTTTGGAAGAGCACGGTCTCCCCGCAGTCCACTTCCACAGCCTGCGTCATACCAACGCCAGCTTGCTGATTGCGGCTCATGTACCAATCACAACGGTTTCGGGTCGGTTGGGCCATGCACAAACATCCACGACCTTGAACTTCTATGCGTCAGCCATCCAAAGTGCTGATGCAGCTGCTGCCGATGCGCTGGAAGGTGTCATCAAGATTCGGGAAAAAGCTCATGCATGAGGTCTTTAAAGTTTACCACTTGAAATTAGTTAAAACTAACTGCTGGGGTTATATTCAGGAGGATATTGTAGGATGAGTGGAATGTAGGGTAAAGGACGTGCTCCGCCGGGAGTATAGCTGACTTTGAAAATATCGCCCTTGTGGGGCAACGAAATGATAAAGGAGTACGATTATGTTAGATGTGTATTTTGGCAATATGGACGGTGTGGAGGTTCATGCTGAAACTCCCGAGGAAGAGCAGGAGGCGGCATTCATTCTGAATAGCGCTCTGTCCGGAAAGACAACATTCTTAGGTGGGTGCCTCTGTCCCAGCGAAGCGGATTCTACGGTGAGCAAGGGCTTCCGGCTGATGCTGAGCGAAGGGACGGATTTGTATGTTACACCGGCGCTGGATGTGGACGGTACACCCGCGCTGGAAATTTGCTGCACTACAACGAATGAGGAACAGCAAGAAGCGGATGAACCGGCGTATACGATGGAACTTGGAATTGAACCAGCCAAGGAGCACTATACGCTGCGTGACTATATCGCCGTAATGTACCGATTTATCTGGAACCTGACAGACAACGAGTTGATGTTGATGGGGCACAATAAAAAAGAAGGCAAGAATCGGCTTGGTTTGGGAATCGAAATGATCGATATGCTGGCAGATTACAGTGAGGAAGCGGCAGAAGAAGAATTCTGGGACTTTATGGATACCAATTTTCCGGGAGTGAAACTTCCCCTTGAAGCTGAACACCGTAAGCCGTCCAGATGGAACCTGTTATGGAGCAAGTGATGATAGAAAAGGCAATTGTAAAGGAGAGTTACTATGGAATACAACTATAATAATACGATGACTATCAGCACATCTGGCCCTAAGAATGAAATGAATGCTCGGTGGGCGCTGCAAAATACGTTGGAAGGAAAAGCTTTGGTGTATAACGAGTGCATCAAACCCCTTGTTGGCAACAGGCCGCTTTGTGAAGGTGTGACCTTGCGGTTGGGTGATAAACCAAAGCAAGAGGCAGATACGGAAGTGTTCCTTGTACCAGGAATAAATGACGACGGCGAAGCCGTGCTTCTGATTAGATGCAGATCATGCGATGAAGAGATGCCTTTGTGTGAAAATGAGTCCCTGGATGAAGAACCGGAACGGTCTAGGGTTCCTGCATACACGAGAATCGTAAAAGGGTATATCGAGCAGATGGGTCAAGAAGAACTGGAGGCAATCGGACTGGACGAGGATAGCGGACGAGATCATTTGTTGGCGGCACTTGATACGATTGATAGGCTGTCCACGTACAATGATGAAGAGGCATGGGATTCGTACTGTGATTTCATGGGCAGGAACTTTTCGGGAATATGGTTTTGCCCACATGAAGATCTGGATTTGGAGGAGATGGATGATAAGGATAAGCTGGAGTGGGTTTATGAATCCGACGATATGGAAGATGAGTGGCCCTTTTGACCCCAAAATAAAAGCCGCTTTGCCTGATTGCGACAGGCAGAGCGGCGATAGAAGTGGGATAATGTTGTCCAGACAGTTTCCTACCTCTATTTTAACAGATACAGGGATATTTATCAAGAAATGATTGTACCCCGCACATGGTCTGGCAGAGCGGCTGGGCTATGTGCTTTTTTATTATATAGAGGAGGCACTACAATATGAAGACAAGAATGCCATTTGGAGGCTTTTTCCTGAAGCTTTTGGATGAACAGAATGGAACTTGCGAATATGAGGAATATCAGCGTAAATGCGAGGAAGAGCCACTGACTGAAGAAGAGCAGAAGGAGCAGGCGGAACAAGTTAAGGCCGTGAATAAAGAACTGGAGCGGCGGAACGCGGAGTCCGAACAGAACAAGCCGGAGGTCGTTCCAAAACAGCAGTTGGAATTGATCCCGGCGGAAACTATGCGATGGTCATATGCATCTGAGCTGATCGGTAATGAATTTCGGCATTGGGGGAACGGAAAGGTTATACTGGATATGGGAACGGGCTGTGGCAAGAGCGAGTTTATTATCCGGAAGATGGCTGGCTGGGCGGTGGACCAAATGTTGCATGGGGACAACAGCAATCGCATTCTGTACCTCTGCTCGCTGACGATTCTAAAAGAGGAGCTAAGAAGTCGGCGCAAAGAGGAAGCCTTAGCTGCTTTTGGATCAGAGATGGTGAATGAATGGGACCTGTACAAGGATGTCCTGACGATCGAAACTTACCAGCATATGGAAAAGCTCTGCCGGGGCGATGAAAAGGATCAAAAAGAATTGGCAGAACTACTGGCGCATCACAGGATCATTGTGACGGATGAGTGTCACTATTGGTCCGAGTTTTCCTCGTTCAACATCAACACCCACTATTCACTGGAAGCGATTCTGGTAGCAGAAAAAGACCATACCGTCGTCTACATGAGCGCAACAGGGCAGGACACATGGAAGCTTATAGAGGAACAAGGAGGTCCAACTTCACCTGAACATATTTACAGGCTGCCCCAGAGCTATGAACATGTCAAGGCAGCCTATTTCTACGCTCGTTATAATCTGGTGGCGATCCTGAAGAACCTCCCGGCGGGTGAAAAGGCTATTGTGTTCGTGGAAATGGGTGATGATCTGGTGGAGATGGAGAAAATCTTCGGGGATGCCGCCGGGTATTACTGTTCACCTTACAACGAAAGATATCAGAAGAAATACAGTGATTTATCATGTTGTGTAAAAGATGGTCGGCAGCTGAAAGATATTCTGTTCACGACAAAGGCTATGGGGGTGGGTATCGGCATCAAAGACCGTACGGTGAAGCACATTTTTATTGATCAGTGGCATCCTCTCGAAATAGCTCAGTCCCTTGGACGCAAGAGAACTTTGGATGCGGACGATACCTGCACTGTTTACTTTCGGGACTATGGCCTTGACTGGTACTGGGGCACAAACAGCGGCCTGAAAAAGTTTCGAAATATGCTGCTGACAAAATATCAACCGGCACAGGCGTATATAGCAGGCGAAGAAGAATTTGAGAAGTATCTGCACAGTGACACCCCGGAAGTAATCCAGAAGCGCATCGATAAGAGCAAAATACTGGAACATAATGTGGTGACAGGATACCATCTGAACCCGCCTGGTGTCAGGCAGGTGAAGAATGATCTCGAGATGCTGTATGACATTATGGGGATGAAAAGCTACCCGGAGGCTTTTATGAAGTATGCGATGTTCGACCTGCACCAGCCAATCAAAGCGTATCGGTTTAAGGATCTGGAAGAGTGGCTCTATGCGCATTTGAATCAACCGATGAATCCAGAAGAAATGACAGCAGAAATTATAAAGTTTGGATATATTGAACGCTATTACGATAGAATGCCAGGACAAGTAAAATTGAATGACTGGCTTCAAGGGTATGGAGTCAAAATTGTGAGTGACAGAGATAGAAGGCGCGGCGAAAATTATCAGACAATGTATTGGAAATTGATTGAGATGCGTCAGAATTTGTAATATAAATAATATAATGCACGACAAAAAATGACGCAAAAAATCGTTTTTCTCGTCTTGTATGTAGAACACGGAATGTGATATAATGTCTTATATAATGGACAACATGAGCTGAGGGAGGAACTGCTATGAACCACGATCTGCTGAAGAATATTATCTACGATCAGCACGAACTGATCCAAAATGCTGACATTGTAGCCCGTCCATCGTATAGCTTTGAACCGAATGCCAACTATGTTCTGGTTGGACTGCGCCGGGCTGGAAAGTCCACATTGCTGTTCAAAATTGTACAGGACCTGGTTGCAAAGGGAATTACGTGGGAACAGATTATTTACATCAACTTTGAGGATGAGCGGCTCTCTGAGTTCCAGAAAGAGGATTTTAATGACATTCTCTCTGTGCAAAGCGAACTGAGCGCAGAACGGGGTTACTTCTTTTTCGATGAGATTCAGATCGTTCCGGGATGGGAAAAGTTCTGCCGTCGGATGGCAGATGCCAAGGAGCACGTCTATGTGACGGGAAGTAATGCCAGCATGTTAAGCCGAGAAATCTCTACAACACTGGGCGGACGCTATCTGACGAAATACGTTACTCCGTATGACTTTGACGAATACCTGACTGCACAGAATGTTCCCCATGATACCAGAGCACTGCTCCAAACCAAGGCAAATGGACGCATCCGGAGTTATTGCGCGGAATATTTGCAGTATGGAGGCTTTCCGGAGGCGATTCAGTACACGGCAAAGCGTGAATACATTTCCAGCGTCTATCAGAAGATTCTTCTCGGTGACATCATTACACGGAATGGTATTCGGAATGACTATGCCATCAAAATTCTGATGAAGAAGCTGGCAGAATCTGTTAAGAGCAAAATCTCCTACACAAAGCTGCATGGTATTTTGAAATCCATTGGTATTTCAGTGGGAAAGGAAAGCATTATCGACTACATTCAGTATGCAAAGGATGCTTACCTGATCTTCAGCGTTCAGAATTATTACGCCAGATTTGCAGAGAAGGAAAGCAACCCGAAGTACTATTTCAGTGATAATGGTTTGCTGAACCTGTTTTTGGATGATAAGAAGCCGTCACTGTTGGAGAATGCGGTTGCGGTTTGTCTGACGCAGAACCATCCGCAAGACGTATTTTATCTGAAATCTCCAAAGACTGGAATCGACATTGATTTTTATATTCCGTCGGCAAGGCAGGTCGTTCAGGTGGCGTATTCCATTCAGGGGGATGCCTATGAGCGCGAAGTCGGAAATCTGAAAAAATTTGCAGCCACCACGACAGAAACGCACCGTTATGTGATCGTGACGTATGAAGAAGAAAAAATCATCAATGACTCTGACGTTAAGATCGAGGTTGTGCCTTTGATGAAGTTCTTGTTGAAGTGCTGATGGCGGATAAGGAATGCAGCCTCTTGCATTTCCATTTATTCGGGTCTTATGGTGACAGGTGACCGGGGGTAGTTAAAAATCTGGAAGGCCGTGCGCATTCTGCGAAATCGGAAAGTTGTTTTATCTCCCCAGACTATGAAAAAATCGGACCTCTGCCTTTGCGTAGGCAGGGGTCTTTTAGCATAAAATAAAGCAGTTGTGTACCCTTCTGCAAAAAAGAGGAATACTAAAAGCGGTATCTTCCATTTGAGTAATGGAGAAATTAGAGTGATTTCCTTTGATGCTTTTCCGGTAGCAGCGGGGTTCGGTGGGCTTGGACTCGCTGCCGGAAAGGAACCATGCAGCATTTCCGGCGCTTCCGCGCAGCTTTTTGGCATAATAAGCAGCTGCTTTGGGAGTGGAATTTCCCGGCGGGAGGTGCGGGTTTTGAGCGTCTGGATGACCACCTTTGTATGGCCGTTTCCACAGGAAATTCTGCAGACCGTGCGATTGATATTCAGCGTGCCGAGTTTCAGGTCAAAAACACCCCATTGCAGGCCGCAAATCTCACCAATTCGAAGCCCCAATTCCAGCCCCAGTAGTAAGCCGATTTTGCGAGGCGTGGGGTTCGCCTGTACATATTGATGAAGTCGCTGCTGTTCCGCCGGGGAGAGAGGCGCAGAAATTTTGTCGATGGCTTTTGGCAGTGCAACTTCCAGCTCCATCGGACGGAGCGGGTGTAAGTGCGCAGCATCGAGAGGCATTCTCTGGCAGAAGAGTTCCCCAGTGGCTTGTGTACGGCATCTGTGGGCGCGATGATTTGCTGCATGGCCTGCTCCAGAAAGCTCTCCTCAAGGGATGTGACGGGCACTTTGCTCAAAACCGGAAGAAGATACTTGTGCAGTGTGTGCGAATAATGCGCATAGGTGGATTCTTTTACAGCATTCCGATGGGAGTGCAGCCACACCTCGGCCAACGCTTCAAATGTCAGGTCGGTTCTTTTCAGATTGTAGAAGCCCGCTTCCGCTTTTTTCCGAATCAGTACCTGCTTGACCTCTGCATAGACTGTGCCATAGACGTAGCCCCACTGAACTTTACCTTCCGATGTACGCGCCTTGATGTACCTGCCTTCCCACCGACCGTCCTTACGCTTACGAATGTTTTCTCCCCGTCGCGCCATCGCTGTTTCCTCCTGCTGTTTAGACCCTCATCTGACCCCTTATTTTCTCCATCTTCGTTTACAGCTGGAATTATTATACAGAACTGGGCAAAATACAAAAACAATCCGGTTTTCGCGATGTTTTTTCAGGGTCAAATGTGATACATTTATGATGTTTTCTATTGAATCCCAGATATAACCATGATAAAATAAGATGAGATTATAGACAACGATGTCAAAGGAACGGTATCCTCCATTTTCCATGTGAAGGATACCCCTTTATTGCGGAAAGGGGTGAACAGGGTGGCATTGCGCCTGTTTGAGCATAACGAGAAAGCATATCATGCAACAGTCCGGATGACGGAGCAGTATGGCAAGGCCGCTATTGTCCACCCCACCGGCAAGTTGGAAAGTTATATTGCAAGTGAAATGACCCTTGGCGAAGCAGTCGTCAGGGGTGTTTTGCCTACTCCGAACTATGTGATCGCCGTCTATCAGTACCAGAAAGACTTGGCACGCTACCAGATGCGGGTGGACAATTTACGCTCTCCCGGCATTCAGGACGTAAATCAAAAATATCTGGATGCCCTGCGCCGTGCCTTGGAACAGGCAGATGGATTAGATAAGGTTTTCGAACATCATATCACAAACAAATCCGGCAAGTACATCGTGTTCTGCGCCAACAAGGAGCACATGGACGAAATGATCTCTCATGTGCCGGAGTGGTTTGCTAGGGTGAATCCAAACGTGGCGGTGTACGAAGCCTACTCCAATGACCCGAATACGGACAAGGCGTTTGCGGACTTTAAAACGGACACCAGTGACCGGCTGAAGTTGCTGTTCTGCATCGATATGCTCAACGATGGCGTTCATGTGGAGGGGATTTCCGGCGTGATCCTGTTCCGTCCTACCATCTCCCCTATTATCTACAAGCAACAGATCGACCGAGCTTTGACCGCTGGGGATAATACGACGCCACTTATCCTAGATGTTGTCAATAATTTCGAAGGTTTGACCAGCATTTCCGGTCTGCAAAGCGAGATGCAGGAAGCAGTCTACCGCCTGAATGCCAACGGCGAGGGCGATAAGATCGTCACCGAGCGGTTTGAGGTCATCGAGCAGGTGCACGACTGCCGGGTGCTGTTTGAGCGGCTGCAAGCAAGCTTGTCCTCTAGTTGGGACTATTATTTTTCGGAAGCAAGCATTTACTATGCGGAGCATGGCAGCCTGAATATTCCAAAGCGTTATACCACACCGGCGGGATTGAGCCTTGGCGTATGGCTGGTCACCCAGCGCCGGGTGCGAGAGGGACAAATTCAAGGCAACCTGACCGAGCAGCAGATCGCACGGCTGGACAGCATTGGCATGGTCTGGGGCAACCGGAAAGAAATAGCGTGGCAGCACGGATTTGAGGTCGCAAAGAAATACCACGACACCTACGGAAACCTGATGGTGGCCAGAAAGTATGTAGACCCGGACGGCTATCCCTTGGGACAGTGGATTCTTAAGACCCGGCAGCAAAAGCTGAATGGCCGCTTGAAGGAAGAACGCATCGCACAGCTTGATGAGATCGGCATGGTGTGGAGCGTTTTTGATGCCAAGTGGGAAAAGGCTTATGCGCTGGCTGCGGCCTATTACGAGGAAAACGGCAACCTGAATATCCCGCGTTCCTATGTGACAGAGGCTGGTGAACGGTTGGGGCAATGGGTCGCAAGCCAGCAATGGGCGTATCCGAAGGGAAAGCTGACAGACGAGCAGGTCGAACGGCTCAACAGAATAGGGATGTACTGGGGCAACCGCAATGACCGTCAGTGGAACGAAGGGTATCAGGAGGCCAAACGCTATTTTGATGCCCACAGTGACCTGAACGTCCCGGCAGAATATGTGTCTCCGGGCGGTTACAACCTCGGAAATTGGGTCAAACGGCAGCGGTATACTCGCCAGAATCCTGAAAAAAGCTGCGCTGTTCTGACAGAGGAACGTATTGCAAAGCTGGATGAGATCGGGATGCGGTGGGAAACCAGAAATCCGAAATCTCAAAAATCATGTCTCAAATTAAAAGAAAAGATAGAACCTGCAAAGGCAGGATGATAGTGTGAGGAAAATATGGAAGAATTGAATTACCACGTTGATTTTGGACCGTTCTATGTTCATTTGACCCGGAAGCAGAAACGATACCTTGCGGTGAGGTCTGTAATTGACCGCATTCTGGCGACGCTGGCGCTGATTGTGCTTTCCCCTTTGTTTTTGGTGGTGAGCGTTGCACAGAAGATCAGCGCACCGGACGAACCAATTTTCTTTTTACAAAAGCGGGTAGGCAGAGGCGCACATTGCTTTAATATCATCAAGTTTCGGACGATGAAGAGCTCTGCACCGAAGAATGTGGCGACTGGTGATTTGGAAAGTCCGGAGACGTACATTTCCCGGCTGGGACGCTTTCTGCGTGATACCAGCATTGATGAGTTGCCGCAGTTTGTCAATGTGGTGCGTGGGGAAATGAGCCTCATCGGTCCTCGTCCGTTGGTATATACCGAGCGTGAGATTCGCTTCCTGCGGCGTTGGTACGGCGTGTATCAGGTGACGCCGGGTATTACCGGCTGGGCGCAGATCAATGGTCGGGACACGGTGGATGTGTACGACAAAGTCTACTATGACCGAGAATACGTCCAGAATGTCAGCCTGAAATTTGACCTGAAGGTTATTTGGAAAAGTATTCAGGTTGTTCTGGGCCGCAAGGGCGTTGTGGATGGAAAAATTGACCCGGAGTTCCGGAAGGAAAGCATTGTGCTTCTACGGGAGAGCAGACTGGTGTCGGTAAATGATACAAATTGTGAAACGAAAAAACTACAAATGGTGTGAGTGAAAGATGCGAATTGTTTTAGCTGCAAACGATACTACTTTTATCTATAATCTGCGCCGGGAAATTTTGAAGGGCTTGATTGCAGAAGGACACGAGGTGTCTGTAATGTGTCAGGTACTCCAGTTTAAGGATGAGCTCGAGCAGATGGGGTGCGGTGTTATCGATATCGAGACCGCTCGACAAGGAAAGAACCCATTTAAGGACATTGTCCTCTTCCGAAAATACTATCAGGCGTTAAAAAGGCACAAACCGGATGTGATGCTGGGGAACAATATCAAACCGAACGTTTATGCAGGGTTGGCCTGCCAGATGTTGAAGATCAAGTACATCCCAAATATTACCGGCCTCGGCACTCCGGTGGAAAATCCCGGTCCTTTGCAGGTACTGACGACCCGGCTTTACAAGATGGGTGTGGCTGGTGCAAGCTGCATTTTTTTCCAGAACAGCGAAAACCAGCGCTTTTTTGAAGCACACAAGATGATGCCGAAGCATGCGAAGATTCGGTTGCTGCCGGGATCTGGTGTGGATCTGGAGAGCCATCCGGCTTTTCCGTATCCGGAAGAAGAAACGGTGCATTTCCAGTTTACATCCCGAATCTTGAAGGAGAAGGGCATCGACCTATATCTCGCTGCGGCCAAACGGATCCATGCAGAGTACCCCAACACGGTGTTCCATATCTGCGGCGGCTGTGACGATTCTGCCTACGAAGAGATCTTGAAGCAAGCACAGAAAGCTGGAGATGTGGTCTATCATGGCCAGCAGAAAGATATGATCCCATTTCTGAAACAGGCAAGCTGCATCGTGCATCCGTCCTACTATCCAGAGGGAATGAGCAACGTGCTTCTGGAGGGTGCAGCAAGTGCCCGACCCATCATTGCAACAGATCGTGCGGGCTGCCGGGAAACGGTGGAAGACGGAGTGACCGGATTCCTGATTCCCATTCAGGATGAGGAAGCTCTAGTCCATGCGCTGGAACGATTTATGCAGATGACGCCAGAGCAGCGGAAAGCCATGGGTCTGGCCGGCCGTGCAAAGATGGAACGGGGATTCGACCGAAAAATCGTTGTGAAAGCGTATTTGGAAGAAATTCAGGAAATCATGAGGGGTTGAGCATGAATACCACACCGATACGAGTGTTACAAGTTCTTGGAGGGTTGGAAGCTGGTGGAGCAGAGTCCTTTGTCATGAACTTATATCGAGCGATTGACAAGAAAAAAGTCCAGTTCGATTTTGTGAAACATATCGAACATAAGGGTGTTTTTGAGGATGAAATAACGCAGATGGGTGGCAAAATTTATCGCTGTCCCCAATACACCGGTAAAAACCATTTCGCATACTGCAAGTGGTGGGATTCCTTCTTTAAGGAGCATCCGGAGTACCATATGATTCACGGTCATGTTCGCAGTACAGCTTCGATTTACCTGAAAATTGCAAAAAAGGATGGATTGGTAACGATTGCCCATAGCCATAGTACGTCCAACGGAAGCGGCATTTCTGCCATCGTGAAGGATATGCTGCAACTACCAATTCGGCATACAGCAGATTATCTATTTGCGTGTTCCGACAAAGCGGGCAGATGGCTGTATGGAGAAAAGGCTACAAAACAGCCAAATTACTGGATGATCCCCAATGGCGTAGATTTGAATCGCTTTGCATTTTGTGAGGAAAAGCGCCAGCAGATGCGTCAGGAGCTTGGAATTGCCAAGGATACTTTTGTTCTGGGACACATCGGGCGGCTCACGGTTCCCAAAAACCATCAATTCTTAGTGGAATTATTCGCAGAGTACCACAAAGAGAACCCCAATAGCAGACTTCTTTTGGTGGGCGATGGAGAGTTGTTTGGAACAGTGCAGCAACAATGCACGCAACTCGGGATACGAGATGCTGTTATCATGGTCGGAAGTAAAACCAACACAGAGGATTATTATCAGGCTATGGATGTATTTGTGTTTCCGTCCTTGTGGGAGGGGCTTCCGGTTTCTGTAGTAGAGGCTCAGGCAAATGGGCTTCCCTGTCTTCTTTCTGACGTGATAACACACGATGTTGATTTGACAGACAAAGTGAAGTATCTTACGTTGACTAATAAAAAAGTATGGCTTTGTGATGTTGCGAATCTTCAGAGAAAACATCGAATTGCTGCCACAGCAGAGAATATGGCGAAGCTACAACCGTTTGATGCAACAGTGGTTGCAAAGCAACTTCAAAGTTTTTATCTGAAACAGGATGAAAGGATAAGAAAATGAGTCAATATATATTGCGCCTGGACGATGCCTCCGATTATATGGATGTTAAAAAGTGGCAGCGGATGGAGGAACTTTTAGACCGGTATGGAATTAAGCCATTGGTCGGAGTTATTCCGGACAATCGTGATTCATCTCTTATCGATACGTATGAACAAGACCCTGAATTCTGGGATAAGACTGCACGCTGGAAAGAAAAAGGCTGGGAGCTGGCACTTCATGGTTGCTATCACAAGTACACGACCAAGGAAGGTGGCATCAACCCGGTAAACCAAAGAAGTGAATTTGCCGGTGTCCCACTGGACAGGCAGAAAGAAATGATTCGGCACGGTGTGGATGTTCTGAAAAGCCATAACATCGAGCCGAAAGTGTTTTTTGCTCCTTCACATACATTTGATGAAAATACACTGGTGGCTTTGAAGGAAGAATCCGATATTCGAATTATCAGCGATACGATTGCAAATGATGTGTATTTTGAAAACGACTTCAATTTTATTCCGCAACAGTCTGGACGCGTACGAAAGTTGCCGTTTAAGGTTTGCACGTTTTGCTATCATCCTAATATGATGAAAGACAAAGATTTTGAAGAGTTAGAGACTTTCATAAGACGAAATAAAGCGTTATTTTACGAGGTTGATTTGAAGCAGACTGAGCAACGTACTAGAAAAAAATCGTTATTAGATGATATTATCAGGAAAATGTATTTCAGGAGGAGAAAAAATGGTTTACACTGAATATAAAAAGGTAGGAATAAAAATAGGACATCTGTGGTTTTCAGATGGTCAATATAAAGGGTATCATCCGGATATCCTTTATTTACATGGAATGAGAACAAATATAGGGGGGGGGGGGACAGCACACTCTGATAACAAACTTGAGTAATCCAGAAGAAGAAATATATAAAAAGATAAGAAAAAATTATCGCTATGAGATAAGGCACGTAGAAAAAGAAAATGTAAAACTTGAATTCTATTCGGCTAAGGAAATGAGCGAAAAAAAGGAACTCGTGTCTAGCTTTGCTACAACGTATAACCAAATGTACGCTAGCAAGGGGATAAATGCAAAGTTCAATATGCCTCTCGTGAAGGAATATATGCAAAAAGCTGCAATTTGCTTCACAATTGCTTATTACAATGGAGAACCGCTTGTTTTTCATTCATATATAGTCGATAAGAATAATGCAAGGTTTTTCTATTCGGCATCGCCATTTCGCGAGAAAAAAGATGTAGCAACCATTATAGGCCAAATGAACAAAGCTCTTCACTGGTTTGATATAAAAACATTTCGTAACATGGGGATTACCCAATATGATTGGGGTGGGATTGCAAATCCGGAAGAACCAAACGGAATAGATCAATTTAAAATGGGTTTTGGGGGCGAGGCAACAAGTTATTACAATGTTATAATTGGAGTAAGTTTACTTGGAAAAATTACGCTTTCTTCAATGAAGGCCAAAGAGAAATTGTACAAATATGTCAGGAAAGAATGAATATGGAAATAATAGCATTTGCATATGGGAATCCGCGAGACGTAAATACATGGTCCAATGTTCCAGCGTTTGCCATAAAAACCCTGGAGGCTCAGGGCCACACGGTTCATGCCATCAATCTCTATCCGCTTGGTTCAGGAATGCGATTTTTGATTCGGATAAGCAATAAGATATCAAGAATTGTTTTTGGAAAAAGCACAATGGTTCTTGTGGAAAATCTGCCACTGTGGAAAAAGATTTTAGATAAACGTGTAAAAATGGCCACTCAAAAATATCCGCAGAGTGATTTTTTACTCTTTTTTACATATACGGAATCGGGTCATGGGATAACAAATATTCCATCTGTTTTATTTAATGATTTCACAATTGATTATAGTATCAAGAATCTATCAAATAGATCTGCAACAAAACTGGAAAAACTGCTGATCAAAAATCAGGATAAAATTATTGAAACGGCAGATGTGGTAATTTCACTTTTCCCGCAAGCAGAAAAATATTATAAAGAACGCTATCAGAATAATAATATTTTCGCAATGAAAGGACATGTAATTAATACGGATGAAATTCCAGATAATGAAATAGAAGCAATTCAACGTAAACAGAAATCGAACGAAATCCTATTTATTGGGAGAAAATCATATAAGGCAGGTGCGCGTGTCCTTATTAATGCCGTTGAACAATATAATTCTGACCGGGACAATAAAATCATCCTAAATATAATTGGGATGACCCGCGAAGAAGTTGGATTAACGGCCGGTGAAGAAATTCGTTTTCATGGATACCTGAAGAAGGATAACGCTGAACAAAGACAAATGTACTATAAGTGCATAAAAAATGCTGCAGTTATTATTAATCCAACAAAAAACTGGGGTGGAATATCGTCCGTTGTTGAAGCAATGTGGCTCTATACTCCTGTTATTACAACACCGTATACGGAATTTGTCGAAATATTTGGTGAGAAACTTGATTTTGGATGCTACGTTGAAGCGGAAAATATTGATGCACTCGTAGAATCAATCGGTTGGATCAGAGAAATTCAACACAGTAAACCGTATTATGAAATTTGTAAGAATGCCCACAAAAATGTTTCCGAGTATACTTGGGATGCATTTGCAGAACAAATTATCGAATATGCAAAAAAGGCAGAATAAACGGAGATTTAAATGGCACTATTTTGTTTATCAACGGTTCTGATAGTTATTACGGCATTAAATATTCTTATCTGTAGAAGGATTTATGCACCACCTATAATTATAGGTGCAGTTTTTTTGTTTTCATATTTATGTATAGAGCTTGCTTATGGTAAATTAGAAAACGGTTACTGGTTCTATGGCTGCTATGTTCTGGCAGTTTGTTTCTTCTCAGTGGGTTTTTATTTAGTCCAACGTAAAAGCGAGGGAAGGATTTGTTTAAATTCTGAGGCCTTTTCTTTTGTGGATAGAAAATATTTGGTCTTAAAGGGTATTGCATATTTATCAGCTGCCGGTCAAATATGCTTGATCATTCCGGTCATTATTAAAACATATAATGGAAATTTATGGTCTACTGTAAAAGAACACTATTCCGGAAATGCAGTGGCGGCCTTGATGTCACTGTATGTGCAAGTGCTTGTATTTGTTTCGTTTTATCTTTATATCGTAAATAATACCCCAAAAAACAGAAGAAGATTTTTAGAAATATTGCCTTGTTTATTGCCATTCATGCTAGTGACGCATCGAGGTGAATGGTTTATGGTAATAATTACATTGACCTTTGAATGGCTGATTGGTAAACGAATTTCAAATATCAAAGCGATAAAATGTGGATTCCTTGTGGTTATTGCTTTAGTGGCACTAATCGCAATAAGTTCAATTTGGAAATTTGGGAATGACTTCAGTTCGAATAAAGCACTATTTGAGTCTATTCTAAGGATGTACTTCAGTACACAGTACGTGGCGTTCAGAGAGAGAATGACGAACGAGCCAATATTTTTGTACGGACAAAATACGTTTCGTTTTGTAATTGCTGTTCTATATAAGCTAGGAATTACAAAAACAGTGCCAGTAAATACGATACAGAACTTTGTCGAAATTTATGGGTATGATACGAATGTATATACAGGATTGTCATATTATGCAATGGATTTTGGCATGTGGTGGGCATATGTAGTAGAATTTCTCTTGGGTGTTTTGTATGGTGCTTTATATAGAAAGTCTTTTTCTAAGAAGAGAACCAGTGTCTTTTCAATTGTTGCACTTTCCATGTTGATGTATCCATTAATAAACCAATTTTTCGATGACAAATATTTGAGCATATGTTCGCAATGGTTAAAATATATGATTTTCCTATGGTTGATTACCAGAAATAGAATTTTACAAAATCATCATGAGGATAGACCGGAATGAAGAAAAATACACTAAAGAACGGAATGGTTGCGATATTTCTTGCCAATCTCCTGAATATGGGATTTAGCATGATGACAAATTTTTTTCTTCCCAAATATTTAACAATAGATGCGTATGCACAACTAAAAACCTTTTTGATGTATGTTAGCTATGTTGGTGTACTTCATCTGGGATACTCTGATGGAATGTTTTTGCGCTATGGGGGAAAAAGACTAGACGGTGTAGAGAATATATCTATATCAACAGATATAAAAACAATGAGGTTTTTTCAGCTATTAGTGGAAGCTGGAATGTTAATTATTGCTTTTGCTTTTAGAAATAAAATATTAATTGCATGTGCGTTTGTCATTGCGCCAATTAATATGGCTAATTATTACCGATATCTGTTTCAGGCAACAGGAGAATTCAAAAACTATAGTAAAACAATGAATTTTTCTACGATATCTCTGTCTATGCTACTGTTGATTTTGCTCATAATTGGAATTCATAATAATGGAATGTATTATATAGTAGCATATGTAATAGTAGACTTTTTAATCTGGATGTATTTAGAACGCACAATGCTTCATAAATACAGTATTAATAGCATTGGAAATAGTGTGTCGGTAAGCATGCCAACATTAATATGCAATATTAAAACAGGCTTCTTTTTGATGCTTGGCTCATTCTCGGATATTATACTGACAGGAATGGATCGGTGGTTTATTAAGGTCTTATTGGATAATACAGCATTTGCAATGTACAGCTTTGCCGTCAGTATGGAGGGCCTGATGAATATTGTTGTAACACCTGTTTCGACAACATTATACAATTACTTTTGTGCTCACTCGGATGAGAAGGAATTAAAAAAAATTAAAAACAAAATAGTACTATTTTCAACGGCGGTCGTTTCGTGTGCTTTTCCTGCGAAGTTTATCTTAGAGAGTTTCTTGACAAATTATCTCGGTGCCACTGATGTAATCTTTCTCCTTTTTGGTGCTCAAATCTATTATATTATAATAATGTGCTTTCATTCAAATCTATACAAGGCAAGAAAGATGCAAAGGGTCTACTTTATAAAAATTGCGGCAGTAATTGGAATCGGATTTGGATTGAACATATTGTTTTACATTTTTCTGAAGGAGAAAGAAGCTTTTGCTATTGGTACAATGCTTTGTGGAATAATTTGGTTTGTTTTGTCAGAAATGGACTTCAAAGAAATTTGTATAAATATTAATGAGGGTGCATACTTACTATTTGTCACAGGTACATATATTATGGTCGGTACGAATTTTGCAGCACCTCTCGGGTTTATATTATACTGTTGTTCGATTTTCCTTCTGGGTGGTTTGTTTATGAGGGAAGACCTTATGGAGTGTTTAAAGGTTCTAAAAATTGCGATTGGAAGAATATCAAAGGGGAATATATGATCAAAACAGTCTTCATCACCGGTTCCTCCGGTTTCATCGGCGCTAACCTTGCCAAACGTATCCTGACCACTGAGCCAGATACCAAGGTCATTGGCTTGGACAACATGAACGATTATTATGATGTTCGTATCAAGGAGGCTCGCCTGGCAGAGCTTCAGAAGTTCGAGAATTATACCTTTATCAAGGGCAACCTTGCGGATAAAGCTCTCATCAACAGTATTTTTGAGCAGTATCACCCAGACATTGTGGTCAATCTGGGCGCTCAGGCTGGTGTTCGCTATTCCATCACCAACCCGGATGCCTACATCGAGAGCAACGTGATTGGCTTCTATAACATTCTGGAAGCCTGCCGCCACTATCCCGTGAAGCATCTGGTGTATGCATCTTCCAGCTCCGTCTACGGCAGCAATAAGAAGGTGCCCTACTCCACCGACGATAAGGTGGACAACCCGGTATCCCTGTATGCTGCCACCAAGAAGTCCAATGAGCTGATGGCACACGCTTACTCCAAACTCTACAACATTCCCTCCACCGGTCTGAGGTTCTTCACGGTGTATGGCCCTGCTGGTCGTCCGGACATGGCATATTTTGGATTTACCAATAAGCTGGTGAACGGCGAGACCATTAAGATCTTCAACTACGGCAACTGCAAACGTGACTTTACTTATGTGGATGACATCGTGGAAGGCGTTGTCCGTGTGATGGCGAAAGCTCCTGAAAAGAAGAATGGCGAGGATGGTTTGCCCATTCCGCCCTATGCAGTCTACAATATCGGCAACTCTAATCCGGAAAACTTGCTGGATTTTGTGCAGATTTTGTCAGAGGAGTTAGTACGTGCTGGTGTACTGCCTGCAGGTTATGATTTCGAGGCTCACAAGGAACTGGTGCCTATGCAGCCCGGCGATGTGCCTGTGACCTTTGCAAACACCGAGCCGTTGGAGCGTGACTTTGGCTTTAAGCCTCACACTCCGCTTCGGGATGGACTGCGGAAGTTTGCTGAATGGTACAAAGAGTTTTATATGGCCTGAGGGAAAGGAGGGAGCGTATGCGCTGTGAGGAAAGATTCTACGAAATATATGGAAAAGATCCCGTGGGCATTAGCTTTTGCCCCTATCGGATTTGCCCCATCGGTGCCCATAGTGATCACAACCTAGGAAAAATCACAGGACTTGCGATTGACAAGGGAATCCATATTGCTTATAAGCCCAAAATGAACGGCGTTGTTGAAATGTGCAGCCTTCAATTCCCTAAACGTGCCCAATGGCATATCCGGGAGATTGGCGACAAAACGGGCGATTGGGCGGACTACCTGCGGGGTGCAACCTGGGCTTTGAGCAATCGGTTTCCGCTGACAGTTGGTCTCTGTGGAGTGATAGAGGGTTCTTTGCCTATCGGAGGGCTTTCTTCCTCTGCGGCTGTGATCCTGTCTTTTTTGGAGGCGCTATGCCAGGTCAATGGAATCAAGCTGAGTTCTTCAGCGCTGATCAGCATTGCGTTCGAAGCAGAAAAAAAATATGTGGGTGTTAATGTAGGAACCCTGGATCAGAGCTGCGAGGTTCTGAGTAAAAAAGATCACCTGCTGTATTTGGATTGCAAGGACAACCACTATGAGCTGATTCCAACAAATCCCAATATGAAGCCATACAAGATTGCGGTGTTTTTCAGCGGTTTGGAGCACAGTCTGGCTGGCTCTAAATATAATATGCGGGTGGATGAACTGCGTTCTGGTGTATACGCCTTGCAGGCTTTTGCGGGTCTGGAGTACGGAAAGTTCAATGAGGCCAATGCCCGTGATGTTTCGTATGAAATCTACCAGACCTATAAAGATAAGCTGCCGGTACAGTGGGCCAAACGCTGTGAACATTGGTATACCGAGTTCAAGCGTGTGGAAGCCGGTGCGGAAGCATGGCGGCGAGGCGATCTAGAAGAGTATGGACGCCTGTCCTTTGAATCTGGATGGAGCAGCATCCACAACTGGGAATCCGGTGCGCCGGAGCAGATCAAACTCTACGAGATTATGAGGGAGACCGCTGGCATTTACGGTGGGCGCTTCAGCGGTGCTGGCTTTAAGGGATGCTGCATGGCACTAATAGATCCCGGAAAGACAGATGTTATTAGGGAAGAAGTGGAACGAAAGTACCTCACTGCATTCCCGGAGATGCGTGGCAAGTACAGTTTCCATCTGTGCGAAAGCGCAGACGGCGTGGGGCAGAAAGCGGAGGGCTAATATGAAGTGCTTGATTTTGGCGGCAGGTTATGCAACCCGCCTATATCCCTTGACGGAGAACTTTCCCAAACCGCTGCTGAAAGTGAGAGAGAAGACCATCTTGGACTGGTTGGTAGACGACATCGATACCACCGGCTTGGTGGATACCTATGTGGTCATTAGCAACCACAAGTTTGCCCATCATTTTGAGAACTGGGCAGCCACCAAGAAGCAGAATATTCAGGTGGTGGACGATGGAACCAGCAGCAATGAGACCCGGCTTGGTGCTGTGTGTGACGTGCAATTTGCCATTGACCAGCTGGGGCTGGACGATGACCTGCTGGTGATCGCCGGCGACAATGTGCTGGATTTCTCTCTTTCCAAATTTGTGGCTTATGCCCAACAGAAGAAAACCTCCTGTATAATGCGCTATTATGAACCAGAGGAAAAGAAGCTCATAAAGTGCGGTGTGGTGGAGCTCGACGATCAGGACAAGATCCTTTCCATGGAAGAAAAGCCTGCCCAGCCCAAGAGCCACTGGTGCTGCCCTCCCTTCTATGTGTACACTCGGGCAGATGCCAGAAAGGTCAAGGATGCAATTGCACAGAAGAAGTGTGGTACCGATGCTCCGGGCAGCTTTATTGCATGGCTGTGCACGGTAGCGGATGTGCATGCTATGGAGATGCCGGGCAAGCGGTATGACATTGGCAATCTGGAAAGCTATCAACAGGTTCAGCAGGAGTATCAGGGAATCAAGGCATAAAAGACAACACAGTGAGATTCTGTGGCTAGAATATAAGTTGAAATTATTAGATTTGAATTGATACTAGAGGGCTTCAGAAGATTACTATTGATGAGGCAGCAAAGAAGTGGAGCTGCAGCAAAAATACGGTTTTGTCTTATGTTTATAAAAGATACATTACTGGCATGTGTGTAGATGGCGAGACGCTGCTGTTACCCGATATTGAAAAGCCTTATATTCCGCGCAAACGTATCGACGGCAGTTTGGATTATTACAGGGCACTCTTGTGAACAATTCAGAGAGAACGGTTTATTGATGAGCATATATTAGGCATATCCAAAGAAAAGTTTAATGCATGCATAGAAGAACTCGAGAGTGCGGGATATATAAAAAAGTGGAGCCGGATGCAGGCATATCGGGACATATTTTGACGGCAAAGGGAAACGATGAACTAAACAGGAAAAGGGAAATATCAATTATAAAAGAGTTGAGTCTCCAGCCTCAGATTGGTTTAATAAATGTTCAAAATTCGGTCAGTGGATCTGTTGTATAAGACAATATCGTTATCCCTGTGAAAGGAAAATTGAGAAAATGTCGGCAAGCGGCGTGAGCACGGATGAGATCCTTGCAAAGCTGAAGCGACTTGAAAATTTCTAACGCAGTAGTTGACAGAAATATCTACGCGGCAAACCTATTAAAGTGTGTCAAAAGCAGAAGTAGAAGATATAAACAAATATTAATTTTTGCCGGGTGCAGTTGAGCATCCCCTTCACATTGCTTGAACCAAATTATATTTTTATTCTACAGAATGCACCTCTTGCGAACATAAAAGACGGGTGTTATACTGAAGCCATCAAAAAACATTGGAGGTGCCCCCTATGCCCCGTCCCAAAGGAAGCAAAAACAAGCCCAAGACCGTAAAAGCAACCGTTGATTTTGCTGCACAGCTCTCTGAAAAGCAGTCTGCAAAAGAAGCCGCTTCTGCTGAAATCGCATCCATCACTGCTAATATCGATGTACTGAAAGCAGACCTGAAAACAAAGAAGGCAGAGCTGAAATGTATCGACAAGGAAATCGCCAGAATTGAAGCTAAAAAGGTCAAAGCCGAAACCAAAGCTACCGAAGCTGCGAAGAAAGCCGAAGCTGAGGATGTGCTGAAGAAGCTGCTGGCATCCGGTATGACGGCAGATGAAATCCTCGCAAAGCTGAAATAAATATTTTAGAGCCGTGTGGATCAGTCGGAGCGTAGAGTTATAGCTCTGGCAGTTCACGCGGTTTTCTTATATAAATGGTAATTGATGTGACTCGGCATGAATAGAATTGTTCTATATCAAACATAAATGACTACATTTCCCACACCATGGCTCAAAATCACGTCCGGAGAAATTTAGCATCTGAGCCAGTAACTTTTTGCGCGACAATGGAAATCTTTCCATATGAGATCTGTCCAATTACAGCCAATCGAAATTGAAAATTATTATATATCCTACGAGAAAAATCTGCTAAGGAACTGTAAGCTGGGAAATAAATGAAGTCCTATTTATAGTATTGTAAAAATGCGCGACAAAAATGCGACAATGCACAGAAACAATGCAGAGTAGTCTGTAACTGAATGGGACAAAAATAACGCGTTATCGGTAAATTTGATGAATATAAAGACGAAGTTATTCTGAGAATTACTCTCTTTTAATCAGAGGGCCAGGGATTCGAGTCCCCTCGAGCGCACCAAAATCCAACGAAGAATCGTAAGATTCCTCGTGGGATTTTCCTTTTATACGCCATTTGCACGGTCTCTGCACGGTTTTTGCACGGTCCGCATTTTTCGTGTCAGATGGAGTAAGTC
>OHBK01000199.1_pt1 | contig 26094 bp, 24 predicted proteins | sample 1577371 | NCBI WGS metagenome assembly OHBK01 (sample SAMEA3879555, study PRJEB24766) | human gut metagenome | biome: human-associated habitat; feature: feces | place: USA | collected 1985/1987
GGCAGGCCGTGGCGATACCGCTGATCGCCGCAGGCGGCATCGCCACCGGGCGCGGTATGCTGGCGGCGTTCGCGCTGGGAGCCGAGGGCATCCAGATGGGAACGCGGTTCGCGCTTTCGGAGGAGAGTTCCGCCAGCGACGCATTCAAGAAACTCTGTATCGGACTGCAGGAGGGCGACACGATGCTCGCGCTGAAGAAACTCAGTCCGACACGCCTGATCCGCAACGACTTTTTCCGTGCGGTCGAGGAGGCGGAGAACAGGGGTGCGACGGCCGAAGAGTTACAGCAGCTGCTTGGACGCGGACGCTCGAAACGGGGCATCTTTGAAGGCGACCTGACGGACGGCGAACTGGAAATCGGGCAGGCAGCCTCGCTGATCCGCGAGCTGCCGACGGCGGGACAGATCGTCCGCGAAACCGTTGCGGAATACGAGGCCGGGCTGCAGGAGCTCGTGAAGCAAGCAACGAACTGCAAGGAGGAAATTTAACCATCCGGGAGGTATTTTGCCCGGTGTTTTCCGAAAGCCGGCTCGGGACAGACCAGTCCGGTCGGCTTTCCTGCATTTCGCCGTCCGGGCGACATCGGTCGGCAAGGATCGCGGCACGGGACAGCCGGGCTTATTCCCCGCGAAATCGCACCGCCGTTCGAACAGAGGGACAACGGAGGACAGTTATCTGCCCCATTGTCATGAAAGCAGCGGAATAAAAAACGCGTGATCGGCAACAATAAAATGGCTGTAATCGCGTCCGTATGGCAGTCAAAGGGCAAAAAGTTGTAAATTTTCAGGTAAACTTTTGCAAGTTCGAGAAAAATGCTTACCTTTGCACACGCAATGAAACCGAAACGGGAATCGTTCTTTGGCAGACAATGTGTATAAACCACGTTGTAAACCGAACTGAAAAGGTCGGGTGTCAGAAGAAAGACGAAGTTTCGTAATCATTTGTAACAGAGTTTCATAACTCTACGGATGGTGCCATAGCTCAGTTGGTAGAGCAAAGGACTGAAAATGCCTCGGTCAAGCACTTGAAACAGACTTATAAAACATTAAATACAAGATGGTTACAGAAATGTGATCATCTTTTTTTTGTCCCTCGAAATCGGTCGAAAATACACTGGTTTACACAACTTGTGTAAACCAAATGTGTAAACCGAAACGAGGATGTCTGCAACGGGAGTAAACGTACTTTTATACCGTTCCAAAACACTTGCGAACGGAGAACATCCGTTGATGCTCTGCGTAACGAAAGAGCGTAGGCGCAAATATGTCAGCATGGGTATTTCGTTGGCCGCCCGATATTGGGATTTTGACAAGAGCAGGCCGAAACGGAATTGCCCCAACCGAATCTATATTGAAAAGTATATCGCCGACAAACAGCGGGAATATACGGATAAGGTGATTGAACTGACTTGCGAGGAAAAGGCATTTACGGCCAATACGCTCGTCGAGAAAGTTTGTGGCGGCTATACGACCAAGACCGTAGGGCAGCTCTTTACCGAGCAAATCGAAGCGTTGATTGCGGCCAAACGAACAGGGTACGCCTTATCGGTACGGCAGGCATATACCTCGCTCATGCGGTTCAACGGGCATCTGAATATCTACTTTTCAGAGATAGATGTTACATGGCTCAAACGCTATGAAACATGGCTGCGTTCGGCAGGGTTGGCGGATAATACAATCGGGATTCGATTCCGTTCATTGCGTATGCTCTACAATCTGGCTATCGAACAGAAAATCGTCAAGGCCGAATACTATCCGTTCCGCAGTTTCAAGGTATCGCGCCTGCATCAGCAGACAGCCAAACGAGCCATTCGCAAGGATGATATTTTACGCATCGTTCACTATTCGACGGATGATGGACGGGTACAGTTGGCAGTCGATTTGTTTGCGTTTTCCTATTACATGGGCGGCATCAATTTCGTGGATATGTGCTATCTGACCGAGAAGAACATCATCGACAATCGGTTGGTCTATATTCGTAAGAAGACAAAGAAACTTATCAAGCTCCCGTTGCAGACGGAAGCCTTGAAGATTCTCGCTCGCTACAATGGAGTATCATTGCCTTATCTGTTTCCTGTTCTCTCCTCGTTCCACAAGACGGAAACGCAACAGCACAACCGCGTGCATAAGGTGATTGCCAAAGTGAATATACGGTTGAAAAAGATCGGAGAGGAATTGAATCTGCCGATAGATATTACCACCTATGTTGCTCGGCACTCCTTCGCTACCGTACTGAAAAGGTCGGGTGTCAGCACCTCGCTGATTTGTGAAACATTGGGACATAGCTCGGAAAAGGTTACGCAAATTTACTTGGATAGCTTTGAGAACTCTCAAATCGACGCTGCGATGCAGAATTTGCTATGACAGGTGACATATTTTTGGAAAATTTGTTTTATATACCCCTAAAAAAATGCGTCACTACCCAAAAGAGATTGTCTGGAAACGGACAATCTCTTATTTTTTTGCTATCTTTAAAGGACTAACCAATAAACCTATACCTACTATGAACAGTTATGTAAGCGAAGCCGAGTATGAAGAAATGATGGATGCCGAGAACGCACAGTTCGGAGAACTGAAAGCCGTTCCTGCATCTGCTTTATTAACCATCGACAATGAAACAGCATCCAATATGCTTTTTTTACTGATGGGGAAAGCGCAATACTTGGATTTGGCCTGTCGTGTAAAATCGGGCATGGCCTATTATGAATTTGAAGATGTAAACAATGTCAAGCGTCGGTTGTATCTGAACTCCGACATTGTGGACTTTGTTATAACTTACCTGATGTGTGGCAATAAACGTTCTTACTATCCAAAAATCAACAATATAGACAAGAATGTCGATGAAGCCTATATCCTGCGTTTGTTCAAAAGTGACAGGGACAGGAACGTCGGTCGATATAATACCGTCAGCCAAGAATATAAGGCTGTATATCGGTATGGGCGAATCAATTACGGCACATTCCCCTATACGACGGCAGAATTCGATGAGAAACTAAACAAGCTCCTCTGATTCCTATGAAAATTGATATGGATAACCTTCCACCCATCATTGGTTATAATGTAAAGGAACTGGAATTTTGGAAACTAAAATTCTCGGATAATGCCCGACACTGCCATATCTTCCATAAGATGGTGCGGGATGGAGTGCAAATTAACGGGCAACTCCAACTTGAACGCGGTATTCCCAGATTTTATATAAAGATAGCTGTTGAAGACCTGCCATCTGCTATTTCTGTTTGGCTTACACCCGAGTTCGAGAAATTCTTATTGTGCTATCTGTTTACAGGGCATAACGAAGGCTTCCCGACCTACCTTAAACCATTGGAGATTCCGAAACCCAATCCCGATTCGGACTACTTTTACAAGCATATAAAGCGGGAGTTGGAACGGGATGCGGCTATTTTTCGGAATGAAGAACAGGACGGAGTAAAGGGAACGCATGTAATGGCCAAATATCCGTTCGGGAGCATCGACTATGGATTCTTCCCATTGACACAAGCGGATTTATTGGTAACGCTGGCGTCCACTACTCCCTATGTCTATTCATTTGTAGCGACCACCATTCCCGACCTGCAAAACAATAAACTACCGATAGAAGAACGGGATATTGCCGCAGGTCAGCATTTGGACGCGGTATTTAAAGAGATACCCACCAATACGATTATCGACAAGACTATCTGCGGTGTCGGTGCTACATGGCTGGAGATTCATTCCGAACGCAACTCGATTATCATTGAACCGAATGTACCCGTCATAATCGGCAAGGAACAACAGCATCCGAACATTATCGGTGTGTACGGCGAAACGATGTCGGCGGCAATGGTCAAGCAACGGATTTCAGAACGGACAGGCCCTGTAAAGCTAATGACCACTCCCGACAGTTATCCGAAAGTGATAAATGCACTCAAACAGTTGCGTATCCCTTATCTGCAAGACTATTTCCTGCTGTTCGATGAATGTGAAAAGATCGTCGCCGAGGTGGATTATCGACAGCATATAACCTTGCCGATTGATGATTTCTTTAAGTTCGCCAATAAAGCGATGGTATCGGCAACTCCGATTGTCATTGATGACCCGCGCTTTGAAGAACAGGAATTTAAAATTATCAAGATAAGACCGACATACGATTACAGCAAAGAATTGGAGTTGAAGCCGACCAATAATGTCGAGGTCATGCTAAAACAGACATTGAACAGTCTTAACATGGAAGATACTCCAATCTGTATATTCTATAATTCGGTGCAGGGTATTAAGGAATTGATTGATTCATTCAAGATAGGAGATTACACGAATGTCTATTGCAGTACGGAAGCACAACGGGAACTCCATAAAGAGGGATATAAGGCTTTCGATTCCGTGACGGACAAGAGCGGAAAAACCGTACTGAACAAATACAATTTCTTTACAAGCCGTTTCTATTCAGCGGTAGATATTACGCTCGATTATAAGCCTGCGGTTATTATGATTACACAGGTCTATAAGGTACTCCCGAACCAAACGCCCTATTCACTCATCGACCCAGAAACGGAAGCCATACAGATTGTGGGCAGATTCCGCAACGGGACAGGTAAAATCACCCATATCACCAATACCAATTCCAAGATGATATGTAAAGACAAAACGGAATTGGAAACGTTTTTACGGGAGGAACACGCAGGTTTTCACAAACTGCTCGATTTGAGAAAGACATTGACGACGCAGGGTGAAATATGTGTTTTAGACCAAGCTATCGAACGGGTGGAATACAAGCGTTTGGGATTTGTAACGGATAAGGGAGAAATCAACTATTTCCGCTATAACAACGCCTATCTGGACGAACGGTTGAAAATGCTATACCGTTATCCTGCAATCCTCCATAAAGCCTATTGCCGCAGCGGTGCATTTAAAGTCGTTTCCAAGGCGGAATATGCGGCCTATACGGACAATGACCGAAAGATATTGGATGATAAGACCAGATTGAAATCAGAACGGATTACGCTCTTATTTTCAATATTCTCCCGTATATGCTTGTCCAGCAAATCGTATGATATGGAATTTCTAAAAGAGTTGCAACGCGAATATGCCCTTTATTACGACGCATATAATACGATAGGATTACGGAAAGTCCGAGAGTTGAATTTTGTGGATTCGGATGTCCGTACAGAGATAAAACGGGTGAAATTCTTAAAACAAGCGACAGACGAAAGTGTCATTAATGAAGTCTATGCCGCCTTTGCTCCGAATACTGTTTATAAGACCTCCGAGATAAATTCGAAGATGAAAGCGATTTTTGACAGTTATTCCATCGAATACGATAGACGGGGAGTAGGCAATTCGATTATGCTCTATTTTGAAGCAACCGAAGCACGGACAGGGACAAAGCGAACTTGGAAACTGGGTGCGAAGAAATTTCAGAGTGTGACATAATTTTAGAATTTCTCTTTTATATACCCCTTGAAAATTGCGTCACTAATCGAATCCGAATTTATAAAGAGTGGTATTAATCAATAATCTCTTCAACAATAAATATTAGGAATTTAATCAAAATTATTAAAATCATAATATAACCTACCAATATTTGGCATCCTTCATTTTGGTCACTTCTTCTCATTGTTGCTGAATTGTGATATAGTTATAATAACAAATATAATTTTTTATAATGATATTTAAAAATTATGACACTTCGTTTTTTCTTTAAATATTGCACCGTAGGCATTTATCAGAAACAGGCTATAATGCCTGTTTTTTTATAAAATATATCCCCTGCATATACAGATACTTTCTGTTAAAGCCCCCCCCTTATTGAAATGGGGAATGATAATTATTAAGGATTGCAAACCAAAACTCCAAAATTGGATTTTTAGTTTAATAATTTACTAATCATCTAATTTGTAGAGTTATGCAATTACGACAATCCATGCGTCGGGCGGCCAAGATGCGGCTTGCTCTGGCGGGAGCTTCGGGCAGCGGCAAAACCTATTCGTCGCTCCTTATCGCTTACGGCATGACAGGCGACTGGTCGAAAATCGCCGTCATTGATTCCGAGAATTGCTCGGCTGACCTTTATGCCCATCTGGGCGGTTATCAAGTCCTCACCCTCGAAAACTATGCTCCCGAAACCTACATCGAGGCCATTGGTATTTGCGAGCAGGCAGGAGCCGAGGTAATCATCATCGACAGCATTTCCCATTGCTGGGATTATCTGCTGGATTTCCACGCCAACCTGCAAGGCAACTCCTTTGCCAATTGGGCCAAGGTCACACCCCGTCAGAACGCCTTTATTCAGCGTATTTTGACATCTTCCGCTCATGTGATCTGCACCATGCGTTCCAAGCAGGATTATGTGCTCTCGGACAAGAACGGCAAGATGGTTCCAGAGAAAGTGGGCTTGAAAGCCGTACAGCGTGATAACGTGGATTACGAGTTTACCGCCGTCCTCGATATAGCCATGAACCACAAGGCCACCACATCCAAAGACCGCACGGGACTGTTCACGGGCCGTCCCGAATTTCTCATTACGCCCGCTGTCGGTCAGGCCATCCTCAAATGGTGCAACATGACACAGCCTGCACATCCGAGTGTTCAACCTCAAACTCCTTACAACCATGTACCCAGCGTTTCAGCCTAACCCCGAATTTGCCGTCGGCCTGAACTCCGACAGCCCTTTCCTCGATAACCCTGCCGCAGAGGTAGCAACGATTGTAGAGGAACAACCAGCCCAATCAGCAACGACGGGTGTTGTCGTTCCTTTGGGCGTCCGTCATAACCGTCACTTTATCGAGGCCAACACCAAGCCTGTTGATATAGCCCATTTGAGAGCGGATTGCGTCGTTCCCGTATTCAGCAAGGACAACGAGGTGACCATCTCCCACCAGAGCTTTATCGAAACGGTGCTGGGTGCTGCACACCGTATGTTCCCGCAGGAGGTAATCGACGCTCCCGATATAGTCGTGTCCCATATCATCAAGGGGCGTATTCCCGAAGCCATCCACAAGCCCGTGAACCAGCTCTTGGAAACCGACAAGACCATCTACTACGAACGGATGGCTTTCTGTTTCGAGATACCCACGATTTACGAGGATGTGGCAGGGAACAGACTGAACCTTTCGATAGGAGGAGTAAGGGCCTATAACCACGAGAATCTTTATTCCAAGAAGACGGTGGAGAAATTCAAGGTCTTTATCGGGTTCAAAAACCTCGTGTGCTGTAACCTTTGCGTTTCGACCGATGGATTCAAGAGCGAACTGCGGGTGATGGGTGTGCAGGACTTGTTCGATGCCACCTTACGCCTGTTCCGAGAGTACGATGCCGAACGCCATGTACAACTGATGGCAGCGATGCAGGAACGAACCCTTACCGAACACCAGTTCGCCCAGCTTATCGGCAAGACACGGTTGTATCAATACCTGCCCACAGCCGAGAAACGACAGCTTCCTGCTATGGAGTTTACGGACTGCCATATCAACGCGGTAGCAAAGGCGTATTACGCGGACGAGAACTTTTCCAGAGGGAACAATCCAGAGATTGACCTTTGGAGGGTTTATAACCTCTTTACGGGAGCCAACAAGTCGAGTTACATAGATACATTCCTCGACCGTTCGCTGAACGCTACCGAGCTTATCACAGGTATAGGCAAAGCCATCGAGGGCGATGCCCAGTACAGGTGGTTTGTGGAATAACCGAACGAAGAAGAATACCCTTGCTGTCAAACGACGACAGGGGTATTTTCTTTGATAGGTAAACAAGACGATAATAACTTATATTCAATGATGCTGTCTGTTGATTTATTGCGCATTATATGGTTTTATATAATTCCGATGCTCAAAATATCGACTTTACGCTGGCATATTCTCGATAATTAAGGGTTGGAGTGATTTGCAACTCACTATTAAAGGAAATATGTCGGCTTAAATTGAATAACAAAGCATCTAACCCAAGTTACAAGAAACAAAGTTTATTTTCCAGCCGTTTTCCACTTGTTTGGCAACTTTGTTTTGACGAAATTTGAATCTGCAACAACCTTGAAAAAAGAGTGGTTTTGCCGTTGCATTTCCGATGATTGTTTTTTACTTTTGTGGAGAACATATTGAATACGGAAGTGTAACTTTATTCTCGTGCGACGAACGTAGGAAATTCCAAGCACAATAGAGAGGATAAGTGGCATTGCCCTCCCGTCGTATCTTCACGATACAGGCGCGGGGTTGTTGCTTATTTTATCTATTGGGTTTCCTACGACCTGTCGCACTAAAATAAGTCATCAGCCCTGCGCTTTCTTTTTATTAACCCGTCGTTAGGGGTTGAACGACAAGTTTTGTGTATGCCCCAGTATCTACACAGGCAAATAAGCAATGCGATTTTATCTGCCTCTGCGGTCGCTTTAACGGTTCGAGAGATTGCAGATTGTATTATTTTGCAGTTTGACCATCCGATAACCGCAAGGCAGGGCTATGATTGCATATACCATATTCCTGAAAACCTTTGCTTGATTGAAGCCGTGGGGAGTTCTCCCAAACGATACAAACTATACGATAAATATTAATCAAATACACATAACAAATGAAACGAGTTATTCTCCTCACGCTATCATTACTACTTGGCATAAGTTCCTATGCCCAAACAGAGTGGGAAATACAACCCAGCACTCTGAAAATAAACGCATCCAATAGCTTGGATATATCAAATGTGTCATCCAATAGCGTAACATTACATAATTGGATCGCAGAATCGAAAGAAAATAAAAAACAGAACAGAATTACAGCACGCAATGGAATCTTGCCGCTATATGTGAATGGTACATCCAAGCGGATTTCGTTCGGCATTGAAGATATAAATAATAATCCATCACAATATAAATATCCTGTTCAGACCGCAAACGGGAAAACAGAATATACGCAGGATATATATTGGGGAATAACAGTATATATGGCGGGCGTAGATGGTAAAGAATACTATATACAGTATCTATTTAACAATAAAGGAGCAAAAGGGGGTAATTATGGGATTGTAAATACATACCAATCTGCATCTTGTTCCTTTAATATGTCAGGCAAAGGTGTTTTGCATGGTACTTTTGATAATGGATGGCAATCTTGTTCTGGATTACCAACGAAAGTTGAGATTATCTTGCAAGAGAATAATCATTGTGGGATAAATTTTAATGATTATTCTATTCCTGAGGCCGATTTTGCATCGGTTGATGGTGTAAGACGAGTTGAGTTCAATTTGTATGCAGGCGCAAAGATAAGGGTTTATAATCTCAAGGTAGAGCGCAAATCCGTATATTCAAAAGTGTCGAGTTTCATTACTGCTGGGGACAGTCGTATGCGTGATGGAAACTATTACCAAGCGGCATCGGAATACTCGAAAGCCATTGACAGAGGTTATAAAAACTACGACATCTATTTCAAACGTGCAAATGCCTATTTTGCAAGTAAGTTTTACAATAACGCAATTGACGACTGCACGAAAGCCATATCCTACAAATCCACAACAGACGTCTATCTGTTACGAGGAAAAGCCAAACTGCTGAAATCCGATGCCTCAGGTATTGACGATTTGAAAAAAGGCGGTTCAGAGGGGCTGGCATTAATTCGAGAAATGGAGCTGGATAAAGCCACAACGCCCAATACTCCGTCTTCAGAAAATGGGAAACGGTACATAGCAACAGGCAGCGGTTTCGTATTGACATCTAACGGTGTGATTGTAACCAACCATCATGTAATTGATGGAGCAAATGGAATAGATGTGCTTGTTAATTGGAAAGGACAGGTCCATACAGTCAATGCAAAAGTTCTGATTTCAGATAAGACGAATGATATTAGTCTGCTGCAAATCGACGATAGCTCGTTTACCAACTTCCCAGCATTACCCTATGCCGTTAAAATCTCGATACAGGATGTAGGAACGAGTGTATTTGCTCTCGGTTACCCCATGTCAGATATTTTGGGAGAAGAAATAAAAGTTACCGATGGTATCATAAGTTCAAAAACAGGTTATCAAGGTGATATTGTTACATACCAAATATCTGCACCTATTCAGCATGGTAATAGCGGAGGGCCTCTGTTTGATAAACAAGGCAATATAGTTGGCATTACAAACGCAGGGGTTGAAGATGCACAGAATGTCGGGTATGCTATTAAAACATCTTATCTGAAGAATTTGATTGATGTAGCACCAATATTTATTACGTTACCTGCTAATAACTCGATTTCAGGGTTGCCATTTACAGAAAAGATAAAACGATTGACACCCTATGTTGTCTTGATCAAAATCTACTAACACAAATAAAATTGCTGATTTATGAAAAAGATGTTTTTGATGTTTGCTCTTGTTATGGGGGCAACATATACAAACGCACAAGATGTTGTTGATCGTTGTATAACTGAATTGGAGCCGCTCATTGTAAAAGCAAAATCCGTTTGGGTTAATGGAAATAGCACTTACGGAATAACTTCGGAACGAGCAGAACGTTATGCAATCTATTGTTTGGAGGCTTGTGCCGTCGTCGATAAATATATAGATCGAATCGGTGATGTTAATGAGCAGTTGGATTTACTCTGGGGGCAGGTTGACATGCTATCGGATATATTGGAAATTTATAAAACCAATAAAGTGGGATTATCGGCATCTGAATATACCCAACAATTCAATCGTAAAGTTTCGGCATTGAAGAAATTAGCGGTTTTATCTAAGAGAATCAATAATAAGGCTGATCGAGATTTAGAGCTTTACAATATCAATGAAGCCTTGGGTGAACATTATTTCAATAGCGGCAATTATAAAGAGGCATCAATTTACTATTCTATGTGTGTCTCGAACTACAATGATCTCTTATCAAGTGAATATGCCAATGATGAAGATATTCGTAAATCAGGGCAAAAGGCTTATTATTGGATGGGATATACTGCCTATAAGTTAGGAGATACAACGATAGCACAAAACTATTTTAATAAGTCGAAAAACATTTTGAATGACGAATTAATTCAGCCGTATAAATAATTATGATGTACGAATGTCGCAATAGATTAGGCGAAAGAATAGGACACGCCTATACAAAACAACAGGCGGAAGAAATGATTCGCCATGCAAATTGGTTGTTAGACCAAAAAAGAGGAACTCCCGAATATGAACAAAGAGTTGCAAGAGCGCAAAAAGCAGAAGAAAAAGAAATGAATGCTACGGGCGTTGGCATCATTGCAGGTGTTATTTTCTTTATTATCTGTATAATAATGGCTCTTTCTTAATACAATCTTTACTATGAAACAATTATCGTTTTTCCTTGTATTACTTGCTTAGTTCGGCTCTTTTAGCTCAAATATAGAAAACATATAAATATGAATACATTAGTTGTTCCAAACACTTTCTCTGAAAGTGGCCGTTGTGCATTAGTAATTGTACTTGATAATCTTTTTGGTATTGTGAAGCCATATATTACGCATCCGAACCAAGCAGCAGGGAATCGCATACAAAAGGAATATTTCGATTTCATGAATTATCTTGGCATTTCTCAACAAACGGTTGACCGTATTTCACAAACGGAGTGGCAAGTATATGCGATTAATGGAGGCATTGACTGCCGCAATATTCTAAAAGACGAACTTCATACAAACAGCGAAAAATCGTTTGTTTATAGCTCTATTCAAAAATGGATGCGACTAATTAATGACTATGCATCTAATGACCCTGTTTTTGTGGCAACAGCCAAAAGCATTGCAGATAGAGATATATTAGATTCGATAATAAATTTGTGATATGGGCTTATTTGGACGCTCTAACGCAGATAAAATCGCGGATAATATTCGGGAACAAGCAAAATTTATTCTGTTGCAATTTAATGGAATCGACGAGGTTTTTTGTCGAGATGGAGGGGCGACACCTTACAATGCCCAAGAATTAGCCTTATATATGCAACGGATAGAACGCACGCATAATGCCATTCAACAAGAATTGGATAAGTTATCGGCCATACAACAAAGTCGAGTGGTCTTGCCTTGGGTCAATGGGAAATTATATGATTTATACACATGGAATTTATCATATCAAATGGTTATAAATAAGATAGTTCAAGAAATGAATAAATTATAAAATTATGCCAACATTATTAGGGATTTTCATAATCATTATTCTATTTGTAATCTGGAAATTTATCCGAGAAATGATTAAAGAAAATCGAGATAAGCATTATTAAAAACATTGCCAAAGAATCAGTATTGAAACTTTGGCAATGTTTGTCCCTGCTCTTTCGATAGTGACATAATTTTTAAGGGGTATATAAAAGAGATTTTTGCAAAATGCGTCACAGCTATATTATACACATAACATTATCACCTATGAACCGCTATCTACTAACCGTCGCTTTCATCTTATCGGCTCTATTCACCAATGGACAGACAATAAGCCATGATAACGTCCAGCAAATCCTATCGGACATATTGACGGCTCAAAAAGCCCTGCAAGGAGCTGTAATTCTCTCTGATATGAAAGGAAATGACATTGCATCGGCAGATTGCAGAATGACAAAACGAGGGCCGAAAGCCTGCAAACAAGATTTTATGAATATCGCTGCGGAGAAAAGTAAACAATTCTCCTATGACGATTGCCGAACCGATTATGTTGGGTTGGAAAGTTTGGATATAGCCGCTAAAGGTGCAACAGTCAGAGCCAATAGAAAACGGCATTATTGGGGCAGTCTGACGGCATACTATCCTGCCGAGAATCCGCAATACAGAATCTTCGTAATCATGGAGCAAAATATATATAATGGCACTTACTATGGTGTTCCGCTTTGTGCTCCTGTTGTTGCAAGAATAATTAAATCCCTCAATAACTAATCCATGACCCTCAATCCCACGCTTAAAAGCATACTTGTAAGAACTGCCTACATCGTAGGGAGTTTGACAATCTATTATATTGCCTATAATTATTGCCTTGATTATCTGGATTTTCATTATTGGAGTGATGGAGGACTGATAGACGGGCATCCAACATTACGATATACTTTACTAATGATGGCTGCGGCTATTCTTATCTGGGTGAATATCCGCAAACTGTCACGTCCCAATATACGGCTCTATTTTAGTGCATTTCTATTAGGGCTTGGACTATTGATTGGAGCATGGAAAGTCGGTGCATTTTATCTCTACTCCGAACATGTACTTTTGCGCCATATATATCTGGAAATACTCTTTCATTTTGGATGGTTTAGCGTATTAATATCTTCAATTTTGCCAATATTCTTTGTAAAACAGAAAAATGCAAAATTAGACAGAGGTAGCAAAATAGGCTTACTGATTGTTGTACTATTGTTTGATTTCACGATTGCCATGCCTAATATTTTTGGTGATGAAATAATGGAAGCCAGAATATACGGTAATGAAAACTGTTACTTAATACAAAACGGAGAAGAATGGAGTTGTCATTTATTAAGCGTTACAAATCCCGATGATAAGATATGGACGGATTCAGTTGTAATGCGGACTATCCAATATTTTCCGAAAGATAATTCTTGGTGGGTGGCTGATAATGGTGATTCTATTCGTATAGAAAGTACAAAAGTGTACCACTCAAATCTGCAAATAATACATTCCAACGGGAAAAGCTATCAAGTCCGCACATTGGGTTATGCAGAAACAGAATACGGTAATTGTTGGCAATCTAACATATGGCGCAAAATCAAAGGATTGTTTTGCAAAGAAGAAAACGAACGATGAAAAACTACTTACTTATACTGATGGGCATTTTGTTCGTCTGTTGCCAAAGCCAACCCGAAAGACCATTTTCAGAGGCCGAGAAATTGGCTGATAAGCAATACTACCAATTCTTTCATTGGATGCTTTTCGGTGATGGAGATAAAGATACCGCAGTCGAAAGTCTGTTTAAGTCGGCAGAAGCAGGTTATGCAGAATCACAGAGCCAATTAGGGGGTTGCTATGCCTATCGTCCCGACTTGATTAAACGAAAGGGGGCAGACATTGATTCTGCTGTTATATGGTGGCTCAAAGCGGCTGAACAAGAAGATTATGTTGCACAAAAGGAATTGGCGATATTCCATGTAAGAATGAAAGAGTGGAAACAAGCTAAATACTGGCTCAAACGCGCTGAAAAGAATGACTTTGAAGATGAAACACTCTATCACGAAATTAGAGGCTATGAACGCAGGAATGTGCAACCTATTCCAAAGGAGAGTAGAATTGCTGTCAAACAGTACTATCAATTTTTGAGTTATGTCCAATCTGGTTATAAATTGAATTTCGACATTAAGAATCTGATTGAATCCGCAGAATCGGGCTATGTTCATTCCCAAACGGAATTAGCGTGTTGTTATGCCTACCGTCCCGATTTACTCGGATGTGAAAAGCCACATATTGATTCTGCTGTAATCTGGTGGCATAAAGCCGCAGAGCAAGACGATTGGGTTGCACAAGAAAAATTAGCCCAGCATTATGTCGATTTACAAGATTGGAAACAAGCTAAATTCTGGCTGAAACGAGCCAAGAAGAACGGATATAAAGATAAGGAGTTGCAAAAGAAGATTAGGAAAAACTTATAGCATCGATGAAATAATTTTAAAGGCCAATATTAATTACAATCTTCATAAATACTTTACATTAATTAATTATCAATCTATAACACTCAATCCGATGACACGAGAAGAACGAGTAAAAATATGCGAAACCTGCAAACATTGCCAAAAGGACATAGAGCGAGGAATTTTGTGTGGCCTTACCAATGAATATGCAGATTTTGACGATAAATGCCACTTATACGAACCGAGCGAGAAACAACAAGTAAAAACTCGCGCCAGACGAATTATTGCTAGAATGAAAGAACCTTCTGACAACGGATTATCGTTCGGTGAATGTATTGCTGTTGTTGTAACTTACTTGTTTTGCTTGATAAGTACGCTTGTTGGTGATGAGGCAAAGTCATCAATCGTAATCTTGGCAGTAGGGTTCATGTTGGTAGCATTAATCTGTCTGGATTATTATTACCTTAAGTATAAACGAAAAAAGAAGATATTTGGCGAACTGACGTCATCTGCCATCGAACAAATCATTAAAATCGAAGGTTTCTATCCCTACAAGGAAAACGGGGATATATACTTTAAGTCAGAAAGTATAATCTATCGTATTATGCACGAGGCTCCCAAATTCTCACTGCTTTTACAAAGGCCATTCCAAGGCTATTATAAGATTGCTCTTCTTGCCGCCACCAAGGTTATGAGTAATACCATAGTTGGGAAAATAGAGGTATTGGAACAATCAGGAAAATCGTCATAATTATTCATATCATTTTCTGCCGAGAGTCTTATTCACTACGTGGATGAATTAAGAGTAAACTTTTCTTCCTATTTTGAAATTATAAATATAATGCATGCCCAATTCTTAGATGAATATCACAAACTGGAAGAAGTTGAACAGGCGCATAATCCATTATATGACACAACATTGATTAACTAATTATGAAACCCTACTTACTCCCCATATTCGTCCTGCTGATTGTTGGGTGTGGGAATAGGAATCCAGCGAATATAGTTGTAGAAAATAGAATAAGGCAAACTGAACAAACCGATTCGATTATAGGAGATAGTTATGAACGAGATACTATACAAGGGGATTTTAACGGTGATGGAAAGATCGAATATGCTTACAGCGAATCAAACCCTGCTGAATATTACAGCCTTGATGAAGTAGATGATGGGAAGCTCAATAATATAACATTCAGTAATCCAACAATTCCTGCCATAGAAACTGAATTTCAGATTGAGCGCTTAACCAACGAGGGTGATTTGAATGGTGATGGTACGGATGAAATTGGCTTTATTGAGAGAGCTGTTAGCCGCTTTGTTTTCTATAAGGTATATTCACTTCGTAAGGGAGTGTGGAAAGAAATAGTGAGTGTATATACACATGATGCCTTTTTTGACCCTATAAATGGCGATGCGCCCGATTTAGTAAGGATCGCCCCTAATAAGACAGGGTATGTAATCGTTCAAACGATTGAATGGGACGATGAAACAGAGTGGCACAAAGGGGTTGAAAAATCGGTAAAGATTAAGTGACATATTTTTCAAGGGCTATATAAAATGAACATTTTATAATTGTGTCACAGATGATAAAGAACTGTATACTAATACTTGTTGTTGGCTTAATAATGCTTGGTTGTGGCGATAGACAGGTAAGGCAGATTGAGCAGGTTGGAGAAGATTCAACGGAACTTACAATCAAGACATATTATGATACCATCCATTTTAAGTTTAAGTGGAGAGATGCTGAATTCTATCCCTTATTTATTTGGCAAGCCATCAAAAGACAAGATAGCTGAATATCAACGACGATTCGATAGTTTGCATCGTACTGAACGTTACGGTTTCTATGATAGAATCGAATGGTTCCGAGATATACCCCATATCACGGCGGTAAATGATTTTGCTACTTTATGGTTTACGAATAAAACAACGCCTTATCAAGATGATTTAGATATGATTCTTTGGCGTATTAATGAATATTACCCTCTTAATTCTTCTACAACGGAAACAGAAAATTTCCAAAGATTTTCGGAACAAATTGATTCATTATTATCATACTCGCTCGGCTCACAATGGGATGCTAATATACAAGCATGGTTGGCGACCAAATTACATGAATGTAAGGTAGAAATATACAACAATCGACTGTTGGATTGTAGCAATGAGTTTAAGGATATTTTAATTGCAGAACATTGTGCATGGAAAGAATATGAAGAAGCCTTACATGATATATGCGATAAATTAGTTGTCGGGAAACATGGTGGGTCAGGAGCACCACTGGCGTATGGCGAGTTCTTCATTGAAAGCTACGAGCAGAGATTGATTTCATTATTGGATTATTATTTTACTTTGGGTGATTCCAATTATCAGCCGACAGAACGACATAGGGTGATTCCAGATAAAATGGTACATAGAGCATATTCGGATTTCTTTGATGTGATTAATTCAGGTTATGAGGAATATAGCGTGGAAGAAAAGCAATGTGCCTTAAAAAATGATATGCGCTTTTGGGATAAATGGATGGCTGAACGTAGAAAAGTATCAGCACAATTACCGATGCCGCTCAAAAAAGTTTATGATAATTGTACGAATAATCTCAAGCGACGAAAATTGATTCAAATAAAGAGCAGATATTGGGGATATGGAATATGTAGCAGTTTTGAGTTGGATTGTATATTAAAAAAGGATTGCTCTGATGAAGAACTGTTTAGCTATGATTATCAAACACGATATGATGCTTTGTTAATCAAGTGACATATTTTTCAAGGGCTATATAAAATGAATTTTTTGAAATTATGTCACCAGAATATGAAGAATTACTTACTAATATTGGCCGTGTTGGTTATGGTCGGTTGCGGTAACCGACAAACCCATCCGCAGGAACAATGCAATACGGTGGATTCTACCACTATCAAAAGAATTGTACCGCACGGTGAATACAACTCTATATATCATTGGAAAACGACGTTCAATCCGATTAATTCGGAGCTGGCGTTTCTGCGTAAGCACAATGTAAAACGGCTCTATCTTCGTTTTTTCGACGTGGCTTTGGACAATCATTGGCTGGAGGGAGAATTGTACCCAGTACCAATTGCTACGACCGTTTTTCGGCAGGTTCCTCCCGCCGATATGGAGATTGTCCCTACCGTCTATATCACATTGGAGGTATTACGCCAAACCAACGTGAAAACGGCTGATTTGGCGAACCGCATCGTAACACGCATTTTGGCAATGGCAACCCGTCATAAGATCGGTAACATCAACGAGGTGCAATTCGATTACGATTGGACTGCAACAACGCAAAACAGCTATTTCGAGTTGTGCCGCATAGCCAAAGATTCATTGCATGGCAAAGGAATCGAATTAAGTTCCACGATCCGATTGCACCAACTGCGGGGCGATTGCCCACCTGTCGATCGGGGCGTGCTGATGCTCTACAATACGGGTGCGTTGCGCAATGCAGAAACCAAAAACTCGATTTTGGACTATTCCGATGTAGCCCCCTATCTGACGAATGCCAACTATCGGTTACATCTTGATTTCGCCTATCCTGCCTTCGCTTGGGGAATCTGGTTCAGAGATAATCGTTTCAAAGCGATCTTACGGACGACGGACTATTCCGACCAGACTTATTATCGACGCCAAAGCGACGGAACCTACAAGGTGCTGAAAAATCATTATCTGGAATCCCACGAATTACAGAAAGGGGACATAATCCGATTGGAGAGTTCCCGATATGATGAGGTGCTCAAAGTAAAACGACTTGCCGAAAAACAATTGAAAGACGACAGCTATTCAGTCTTGCTTTATCATTTGGATTCAACCTGCATTTCAAACTACACGACCGATGAAATCGAAACTCTATACGACCTTTTGTAGCATGGTTTTACTCCTTGCGGCTTTTTCTGTAAATAAGGCTTATTCGGGAGGTGGGACGATTTATAAACCAGCCGAATACCGTACCTATCGTGTCTATGATTACAGCAAATCTCATGATCTGGACGAATATGGGCGATGGCGACCTAAACAGACTAAAAGTAAAATAACGCAAAATTGCGAATTGTGGCAAGAACTGACTTCTACTGCAATTCCATTGGATGATATTTACCAAGCTGTTTACCGCTACACCAGCAAGGAGATCGAACGAATTACGAACCTTATCGAACAACCAGCCCAAGATACGCTGATGCAAAACCGATTCGTTGAATGGATCGTAACACATAAGGATCGGAAGATCGCGGAACTTCTGTCTATAATGAAACTCTGCGAAGAAATCCGCATGGAGCAGAACAATCCGTGGTATTATCCGACCGACAAGGATCAAGTAAGCGTTACCTTGTCTGACGTCGCTCGTCGTGCAATGGCTTATAACGAGTACAGATTGCGGGATCGTTACGCAATACAGGCGATTCGCGCTTTGTTCGCTTCATCACAATACGATCGTTGCATCAACTATTGGAATGAAGTACAGCCGCTTTTGCCTGACGGATTGATTAAGCAAATGATTCGTCCTTATATCGCGGGGACTTACTATCGGATTGGAGAAATAGAGCGGGCGACGCGCCTATACGCCGAGTGCGGAGATATTGAATCGTTGCTCTTCTGCGCCAAGAAGCAAGGAAAACCGATGAACGAAATCGGATTGTTGGAACTGCTTTGCAATTGCGACCCTAATTCTCCGCAAATTACTGAAATTTTGCAGAATAGAATAAGGGCGATAGAAGATGATCTTCATTCTTATAAATCCAAAAGTTGGGATGAAGTCATGCGGTTACGGGACTTGGCAAGAAAAGTAGCCCAAGAGGGTAAAGCATCCAATCGAGCCATGTGGTACTACACAGCCGCTTACCTTACCGATCTGGACGGAGATACGCAAACCGCATCGAATCTGTTGAGTAAAGCCGAAGCTGTACAAGGTAATGACTATATAAAGGAATCCATCATGGTTTTGCGCATCTATCTGAATGCTAAATCCAGCATTTACAATGCAAAGTATGAAGAAAAGTTGCTTCGCCAGCTTCGATGGCTCGATAACAAGATAAAAACAAATATCGACGATCGTGTCAGAAAGGCGACATGCGAGGGGTTTGATATTAAATATAATCGCAGCTACTATTATTGGAACGATATGTTGCGAAAAATTGTGTTTTCAGTCATTGCTCCGCGATATATCGAACAAGGAAATTATACCCGTGCTATTCAGTTGGCGAACATGGCGGATAACAATCTGCTCAATATCGTAAATAAACAAACTGCTGTTTTTGAGGTGAAAAACCGCTGGGAAGAAAAATGCGTTTCATTATCTGAATACCGTAAGGGAACACAATGGGATAACGTGCTTGATTACAGGAATAATTTATTTGCATTGATAGATACGGTCGGAGTAAATCATCTGATCGCTTATACCGAACGGTTGCAAAAACCACAAACGGCATTCGATCGTTTTATAAACCAGCGAAGCTATACCGATACGGATTATTTCAATGAGATAATCGGAACACAATGTTTGCGAGAAATGCGCTATGCAGATGCGATAAAATACTTCGGTAAGGTTTCGGCAGCGTTTCAATACTCCTTGAATACATACAAAGACGGATTTATGAAGTGGGACCCATTTTCACATGGACGGGAAAAACTGCCAGATAATTCGGATTATAAATACAATTTTGCCCGTGAAATGTACTCTTTGGAGCAATCCATCAAACAGACGGTGGATCCGAATCGAAAAGCATTGTTACAAATACGATATATCATAGGATTAGAAAATTCTATTAATCGTTGCTGGGCTTTGACGCAATATTACAAAGGCGACATGATTTATTGGCTGGATTATGATATAGATTGGACGAAACGCCCTGCATGGAAACGGGCTGAAGCACGACAAAAGCGGCTTTTGTCAGATGCGTTTGATATGATAACCGATCGGGAAGTAGCCGCAGATGCACAATGGATATTGAGCCGCCATTGGATTGTTATGAAAGAATATTCCGCAACGCGACGGGCAGATTATCTACGACGACATTGCGATTTATTGCGGGACTATGCAGAACGATAGTCAAGAAAAGATAAGACGTTGAAAAATCGGTAAAGATTAAGTGACACATTTTTCAAGGGGTATATAAAATGAATTTTTTGAAATTACGTCACCAAAATATGAAGAACCACAATGCTAATCCTCGGCCATACGGTCGGGGATTTTTTTCTTTAGTGGAATTTGCAATCTTACCAAATAATTTCGACATTTGAGTAAATAAACAGCCATGCAAAAATCACCCAATTACATCACTAAACTCCAACCCGACGAAATCTTCGTGTTCGGTAGCAACCTCGCAGGTATGCACGGCGGGGGTGCTGCACGGTTGGCATATCAGAGATTCGGGGCTGTCTGGGGACAGGGTGTCGGATTGCAGGGGCAGAGTTATGCCATACCGACCATGCAGGGCGGAGTGGAAACAATCCAGCCCTATGTGGACGAGTTTATCGAGTTTGCAAAGCAACATCCACAACTGAAATTTTTGGTGACGGAAATCGGTTGCGGGATAGCAGGGTTTAGTCCATCCGAGATTGCCCCGCTGTTTGAACAGGCAGGAGAGGTGAAGAATATCTACTTGCCCGAACGGTTCTGGATGGTTTTGAAATGACTTGCGAAAAGGTTGATGTTGGATAGAAAGCGGTTCTAATCGCGGTTGTATGATTGTTTGAGGGCAGAAAAGTTGTAAATTTTCGAGGAAACTTTTGCAAGTTTGAGAAATTTGCTTACCTTTGCACTCGCAATGAAACCGAAATGGGTATCGTTCTTTGCAAAAACGACTGTGTAAACCACGTTGTAAACCGAACTGAAAAGGTCGGGTGTCAGAGAAAAAGATCGAGTTTCGTAATCATTTGTAAACGAGTTTTATAACTCAACAGGATGGTGCCATAGCTCAGTTGGTAGAGCAAAGGACTGAAAATCCTTGTGTCCCCGGTTCGATTCCTGGTGGTACCACTTAAGAAACAAGTAAAACAAGGCAAGTCCCTGAATTTCAAACGAATTCAGGGATTTATCTTTTTCTTGCAGAGGCAAAAAGTAGGGTTTCAGAGCATATTTGCAAGTGAAAATCGTGGGACTTTTTTCGATCTCGGATTTAGGCCCACAGTTTGGCGTATTTTGCACTGATTCACAATATTTTGCCACTTGATTCAGAGGGCGTGATTTCGTAATTTTAACCAGTAAATTAAAGTTATGAAACGAGCATCTTTCAGCGTTTTGTTCTTCATCAAAAAGACAAAACTCTTAAAAAACGGCGAAGCCCCCATTCGGCTTCGCATTACCGTGAATAGTATTAGCGTCGAATTGCAAATTCGGCGTAGCGTGGCGCTCAATCTTTGGTCCCAGGCTAAGGAGTGTTCGATGGGGCGCACCAAAGCCGCGGCTGAACTGAACGAATATATCCGCATGCTCAAACTGCGGGTGCTAACTATTCAGCGGGAGTTGGAGGCAGAAGGCACTATCTACACAGCCCGCCTGATTATGGATAAACTCTATAGTTGCGAGGAGGGCCGTTACACGCTTCTGAATGTTTTCCGGAAGCACAACAATGATTGCCGCAGGCTGATTGGTATTGACTATGTGCAAATTACTGTTAGCCGCTTCGACAACTGTTGTAAATACCTCGGCCATTTCATCCAGAAACAATATGGAAAAGAGGATATGAACCTCACCGAGTTAAATGGTGAATTCGTGCGAAATTTCGAGATTTACCTCAAGACGACACGCAACTGCCAGCAAAATACCGTGATTCGTTATATGAAGGGTTTAAAGAAGATTGTCAACCTGGCTATCGCCAATGACTGGATGCACAAGAACCCTTTTGCCGGAATCCGCTTTCAGGAAAAAGAAGTCATTAGGGAGGTATTGACCAAGGAAGAGATTGAGCGGATGATGTGCAAAGAGTTTGCTTTGCCTCGGTTGGAATATGTGCGAGATGTGTTTATTTTTTGTGTTTTTACGGGGATGGCCTATGTCGACGTGAACAACCTTCGACAGGAGCATATCGTTCGCGACAACAACGACGACCTATGGATACGTAAAGCCCGTCAGAAGACCAATAATATGTGCAACATTCCCCTACTGAAGATTCCGCAGTTACTCATGGAAAAATACAAGAATCATCCACTGTGTACGAAAACTGGCGCACTCCTGCCCGTGCCGAGTAACCAGAAGATGAATTCCTATCTGAAAGAGATTGCAGATTTCTGCGGCATTCAAAAGAATTTGACCACACATACTGCCCGTCATACGTTCGCGACGGTCGTGGCTTTGGCGAACGGTGTTTCGATGGAGAATATTGCCAAAATGCTGGGGCATTCCGATATCCGTATGACCCAGCGCTACGCCAAAGTCATGGATTCCAGCATTATGCGGGATATGGAGAATGTGGATAAATTATTTAAGAGCTCTGAATAGAATGTCGATTTTGCTGATGGGGCTGTTGAATGCTTAAAAGACAACATATTTATTGTTTATAGAGTATTGCTTAATTTTTTTCTTAACTTTGTTTGTAATTTTTATTGTAAATGGGAGATTCTATGAATTCTTTTCGTTCACAGCAACAAGTAAAGGAGGAATTATTATCTGTTATTAGAGTGGGATTATTTTCATAAAAATACCGATATATCGGTACCTCAATATATACGGCTCCGCGATGCACTGAAGGGGCGAAAATATACGGCCCAAGAGTGGCTTGCGTTGAAGAATTATTGTGAATCATGGCGTGAGTATAGTAAATACGCTTATAGTCGTTTTGCCGGATGTTTGGACGATATCTTGATCTATATAAAAACATTCTTTCATTATCACATTCCTTTAACGATCTCCACCTATAAAGATGTGCAAATTTTGGCAGACTATGCCGGAGAGATGTTTTATCAGGGAAGTTTGTCCAAATTGGATCGGGAATATGACCGTCTCTGTGAATTGTTGACAGAGGGCCGAATGGATGAGCTGTCTAAGGAGTGCCAGGAGCTTTCGCAGACAATTTTCCAGCATTATTTGAATAAAAACATTAAGAGAACGGACATCGCGTTTACCCTGGAAAATTACAAAAAGCAGTTCGATGAGTTTATTTCACAAGTTCCGGTCGTTACAAGTACGACCCATGCCGTCCGAAAATCAATTCCTGCAAGTTTTGTCTTCGACTATGTTATTATCGATGAGTCTTCTCAGGTTGATTTGATTACTGCGATTATTGCGATGTCCTGCTGTCGAAATATGGTGATTGTAGGCGATTCCATGCAGTTGCCGCAAATTGTTCCTTCGGAAGTTATTCCTCAAGCGCGGGAATATGCCCGGCAAATGCAGGTGCATCCGAGCTACGACTATGTTAAGCATAGCATTATCAGTTCTCTGAAAGCGATATACTCGAATTTGCCGACCGTTTTGCTACGTGAGCATTATCGGTGTCATCCGCTGATTATTGATTTCTGCAATCAGCAATTCTACGATAAGAAGCTAATTATCAAATCGGAATGGACTGATCCCAAAGAGGGCAATCATCCCTTGGCAATCGTTACCGTTCGTCACGCTGATCGGGAGAGGCCGTGTGCCGATTATAAGGGGAAGTCGTGGGTAAATAAGTTGGAACAGCTGAAAGTCTGTGAGGAGTTTAATCGATTAACGTGTTCTGGGATAACTGACATAGGAGTTATCACTCCATTCCGTAGTCATGCAAATGCTATTAATAAGCTCCGTGAGGATATTTGTGCCGATACGATTCATAAATTTCAAGGGCGCGAGAAAGAGGTCGTTATCTTCTCAACGGTCAAAGATAAGGTAAAAGTTGATGAAGAATGGGAGTCATCGTATAGTGCGGATAAGAGAGTCGACTTTATTAACCAGTCGGAGTTGATAAACGTAGCTGTTTCCCGGGCGAAGAATCGCTTGGAATTAGTGATGTCTCAACTGTTGTTCGAACAGGCTCCGCTGTCGACCAATATTGGCAACTTGATTCGCTATATTAAATACAATAAAGGAGAAATCACTTTTCAGTCGATCTTTGATTATTTGTATCATCATAATCTCGCTCCGGATCGCGAGCGGTCATTGCGTCGGCTGTTCGGGTCTTGGTATGCCTCGGAGAACCTGATGCACGAGTTGATTCTGAATATTATCGGGCGGGATTCCCGATTTTCTAACTTCGCGGTAATTGCTAATTATCCGTTGCGGAATATTGTCGGGAAAGAAATCGGGCTAACGGACAGGCAGCGGGCATTCATCCGCAGAAACAGTCATGTCGATTTCTTGATATATAATAAATGTGATAAAATGCCTGTATTGGCGGTTGAGGTCAATGGCAGCCAGCATGATCTGCCTGTCCAGCGGGAACGGGATGACGTAAAACAATCTATTCTGGATTTATGCGGCCTGCCGCTTCTCCCTTTGAGTACACGGGGAAAGGATGAAGAACAGCAAATCATTCGAAAATTGTCTATGATAATAGAAAGTGGTTGTTTAGCAGAGTAATATTTTGGGCTTGTAATGAATAGGTGATTGTTGTGTAAAATGGTCGGGAGTATTATTTTTCCGAACCTGAATTCGGAACATATTAATGTCTAATTAATTTCCCGAGTCATATGATTCAGTTTGGAATCAAGGGTTTCTGTTTCTCCCAGGGCAAAACAAGCGATGTTTCGGTGCCTATTTTCAAGTAAAACCCGCACAAGTCCGCAACATGGGAAATGCCTTCTGCGAATTGCAGAAGGCATTTCCAGAAAGTTTTACAGAAAAACCGGGTCGTCAGAATAGCAGCGGGCCGGCGGCGCGGGAAGAGGCCTTCATGACCGTGGCTCCGCCCTTGACCGACGCGGGTATCGAAGCGCGCGTATAGACGCTCACTTCGCCCACCGAAGGATCGCTCACCAGCGTGAGCGTATTGCCCGACTCATCGAACGACACTTCGTAAGAGCTGCCCCAGGGCGTATTGTCGCTGTATTTACCCGAAAGCATCTTGTTGCCGATCAGGTAGGAACCCGTGTATTTCTGGTATCCGACCTGCTCGATCTGCTGGTAGATTTCGAAGGTCTTATCCGAAGCGAACGACACGTAAGCATCGAATACGCCGGGGGCTGCCCCGTTCCACGAAACGAGGTGCCATTCGCCCACGAGCTGCTTGGCCAGCGGCGAAGCGTCGTCGCCTTTCGACGAAGAGCCGCAGCCGGCGAACATGCACAAACCGAGCACGGCGAATAAGGTATAAAGAGTTTTTCTCATGATCTTATCGTTTATTATAACCAACCTCCGTTCGCATTTTCCGTCGCGCGGGCGATGACGGCGAATTCCTTGGTGATCTCCTGACCGCCCATCGAACTGCCGCCGCCCACACTCCCGCCGCCGGCAATAGCCGTGACGGAGATCTTGGCGACACCGGGTTTGGTGCAGTGGATCATCAGTTTGCCGTAGGAGATCGAAGGAGCCTCGGTGATGCCGAGCTTATCCATATTCTCCCGCGTCATCTCGACCCGCAGATAGGTCAGGTTCGAAGCCGAGCCGCCGAAATATTTGGTCAGGGCCACGAGCTGCTTGGTGCCGACCTTGGCCCGCAGGCAGGGTGT
>OHBK01000216.1_pt1 | contig 23791 bp, 17 predicted proteins | sample 1577371 | NCBI WGS metagenome assembly OHBK01 (sample SAMEA3879555, study PRJEB24766) | human gut metagenome | biome: human-associated habitat; feature: feces | place: USA | collected 1985/1987
GCCAGTGCCTCCGCCGCCGCCTTGTCCACCGGTGTACAGGTGGGCGACCGGTACAGAAGCGTATCGGAAATGATAGCACTGCACAGAAGTCCTGCCACCTCCGGACAGATTTCTGCCTTGTTTTCGATATACATCTGATAAATGATGGTGGATGTACATCCAAGCGGCTGATTGCGGAAATACACCGGAGACATGGTCTCAAGGCTGCCCAGCCGGTGATGATCGATAATCTCTAAAATTTCCGCCTCATCGATATTGGATACTGCCTGTGATTTTTCATTGTGGTCCACAAGGATCAGTTTCTTTTTCTCTGCTTTCATCAAATTTCTGCGGGAAAACATACCCACATAGTTCTGGTTTTCATCGAGAACCGGGAAATCCCGATGCCGTATATTGGCTACGGTCTCTCTTACCTCATCCACGTAATCATCCAGATCAAAATGAATAATTCCTTTTTTTGTCATAAAATGCTTGATCGGCATACTCTGGTTGATCAGACGGGCCGCGGTAAACGTATCGTACGGTGTACTGATCAGAACGACTTCGCGTTCCTTTGCCGCCTCGATCACTTCCTGACTGATTTCATATCCGTTAGTGACAATCATGCAGCTGCAGTTTGATGCAATGGAAAGCATCTGCGACTCTTCCCCGTCCCCGATCATAACCAGGTCATCCTTGTCTATGGCAGAAGTCACTCCTTCCGGTGTACCGATTCCGATTACCACCTTGCCGTGAACAAAATACGCATGTTCATTTCCTGTCAGCAGCTGTCCGTCCAGCGTCTCTACAATATTCTTGTACTGGGTACGTGCGGTAGAAAGGATTGTATTATCATATACATCCATGTAGGATTTTGCAATATCTCCTGTTACAATCAGTCCTTCCAGCTTATTTTCCCGCACCACCGGAAGCGTAACAACCCCGAGGATCTTCATCATCTCCCATGCCTTTTTCATAGAGATATGACTGTTTACTCCCTCTGTACGGCGTATCTGAATATCCTTGATCTGTGTTCCGACATCCGAAATCATTGCCGGAGCCTCTGCATGAAACCTTTCCAGAACATACGCCGTCTCCGCATTTACAGATCCGGCTCTCTTTGCAATATAGGTCATTCCCGTAGCTGCTTTGGGATTCTTTTTTTCTATTTCATTTTTCAGGTTTGCATAAGAAATCGCTGCACATATGGAGTCTGTATCCGGATGCTTATGTCCTACAACCCAAACTTTCTTTTTTGCCATATCAGATTCTCCTATTCACATTTCTCTTTTCAAATTGTTCTATCTCTTTTTGAGACAAAAAATGCAATCCTCATTCTTTTGAGAATTGCATATCCTTATTCTAAAACGCAATCACGCCCACACTAACCAGCAGGACCAAAAGTAACACCACCAGATTCACGATTCCAAGTATCATTCCTGTCAGGGAAAAAATACGGACCGGATGCATTCTGCTTTCCATAACGGTAAGCTTGTCCAGGCGTTCATCCATGCTGCGGAACAGATCCGAAATATTTCGGTAGCATTTTACATTTTCTGTATGTACTTTCTCGGAGATTTCTGTTTTTGCCGTGGTCAGCTGTTCTTCGATCTGCGCAAGAGAATCTTTCAGTTCCTTTGCTTTTTCTTCATTTAAGCGTTTGCCGTCTGCCACATCTTCCTTCATGGAAACTTCGATTTCTTCCATCTTGGCAGACACTTTGCCGATCAGACGATCAATCTGCTTTTCCACTTCCGCAGAGAATCTGCCCCAGAGCATCTGCTTTCTCCTGACGTTCATCCACTAACGTCTGCAGTTCCTGTGCCTCCGTCTCTCTGGAATCAAGCAATGACTGTAACTGCTTGGCGCGTTCTCTGAATTCATCAATCTGGCTAAGTAAGAAATCTTCCCTGCTCACAACATTAACTTTCCTTTCCTGTACTTCGGGCTGTATTTCCGTGTCCGGCTTTGTCTCTTTTGTCTTCTGCGAAAAAACCTCCTGCGGTTTTTCCTGAGCAGATGCACGCATCCGTTCTTCATATGCAGCTTTCCGACGATTGTGCGCAATCTGTCTGCGCAGCTCCAACAATAATCCAGACATTTTTTCCTCCGCTGTATCAGTTCCTCTGTTTATTGTATCATTCTCCCACGTATTTGTAAACAAAAAAGACTGCCAGCATGACGGTACTGGCAGTCCTTCTCCTTTTATAATATTCAGATCTTAAGCGATTCCGTTTACTAATTTTGCTAAACGGGAAACTTTACGAGCTGCGTTGTTCTTGTGATATACACCCTTAGAGCAGGCACTCTCGATAACTGAAGAAGCATCCTTATATGCAGCCTCTGCAGCAGCCTTATCCTTTGCAGCAACAGCAGCCTCTACCTTCTTGATTGAAGTCTTAACTTCAGAACGGATTGCTTTATTTCTTGCAGTCTTTGTCTCTGTAACTAAAATTCTCTTCTTAGCAGATTTAATGTTAGCCAATCTGTACACCTCCATATCAAACTGTAATTTGTTTCCTGCGGTGAAACAGACACGGACGCTTCATCGCAAACATACTAGAATATAATATGTCAAGCTGTCCCTTCTGTCAAGATGTAATTGAAAAAAAGTTGTAAAAGTCTGCCAATATGTATATAATGTAGACATGAAAACGATTGATAACGACATCAAAACAGGACAATTCAAACAGATTTATCTGTTATACGGAGAAGAACAGTATCTGATCCGCCAGTACCGGGACAAATTAAAGCATGCACTGGCAGCCGATGATGATACCATGAACTTTTCTGCTTTCTCCGGCAGCGACATCAACCAGAAAGAGATCATCGATCTGGCAGAGACACTGCCTTTTTTTGCCGACCGCAGACTCATTCTAATCGAAGACAGCGGTCTGTTTAAAAAAAGTGCCGAAGAACTTGCCGATTACATGTCTTTCATTCCGGAAACCACTTATTTTGTCTTTGCGGAAAAAGAAATAGACAAGAAAACAAAGATGTACAAGCAGGTGAAAAAAAACGGAAGCATCGTGGAATTTCCGCGTCAGAATGAGACGACTCTCTCCCGCTGGATCGAGGGAAGAATCCGCAGAAACGGAAAAAATATTACAAGAGATGCCTATGCGCTCTTTATCCGTAAAACCGGTGATGACATGGAAAATATCGACAAAGAGCTGGAAAAACTTCTCTGCTACACGCTGGAAAAGGACTACATCGATATCTCCGATGTAAACGCCATCACCACCGAACAGACTGAGAATAAAATCTTTGACATGATTGACGCAGTGGCACTGCACCAGCAGAAAAAGGCACTGGATCTTTATTATGATCTTCTTGCCCTCAAAGAAGCCCCAATGCGTATTCTTTTTCTGCTTTCCAGCCAGTTTCAGCGTCTGATGATTGTCAAATCCATGACCAATCAGGGATTTGGCAACAAAGAAATTGCTTCAAAAGCCGGCTGCCCGGAGTGGGCGGTCCGCAAATACCAGTCGCAGAGCCGTGCCTTTTCCATGGATCAGCTCAAACAGGCAATCCGCGATGGTGTGGAATACGAAACTTCAGTAAAGACCGGACATATGAATGACCAGATGGCTGTTGAACTGTTTCTGGTACAGTACAGTGCCGGAAAATAATTTTTTCTATTTCACATAAGTTTCACACACCAGCTTATTTTCGATGACGCGCACCCGTATCCTTCCGCCTTCGATGGTGCAAAAAAATCTGCTGCCGCTCTCTTTGATCCTTTGTACGGCATCCGGGCTCGGATGTCCGTAACGATTATCCTTTCCGGCTGAAGCAACCGTAATTTCCGGCCGGATACACTTCAATAACGCTTCTGCGTTCGCATAGCGCGATCCATGATGATCCGCCTTAAAAACCAAAACCTTATCCCATTTTTCGCGGCGGCACATCTGTAGAGATATCTCCACCAAACAGGGCGCGGATATCCCCCTCTTCAAATTGCAGTACCAGACACAGATCATTGACATCCTCCGCTTTATCCGAAGCTTTGGGATACAGACAGCTCATGGCTGCACGTTTGTTTCTTACCGTATCCCCCGCCTGCATATAAAGCACTTTCGTTCCATGGCTGCGGGCCAGTTCTGCCAGCTCTTTTGTCTTTGCTTCTTTTTCCACTGCTTTTGCAAACACCAGATACTCCACACGGTATCCGGACACAAGAACCTCCTTAAGACCGGACACATGATCGGTATCCGTATGACTGACAAACCAGTAAGAAATCTCTGACACTCCTTTTGCCTTTAAAAACGGCAGAATCCGGTACTTTCCCACCTGTTTCACATCGGTGCTCCCACCATCGATAAACATGGAAGTCCCGCCGCCCGTGCACAGATAAATACCGTCTCCCTGTCCCACATCAAGGAAATCAATCTCAAACGATTTCTTCTGTGGAAAAAGGAGAAAAAGCAGAAGAAACGCAATAAAACAGGAAAAAACTATGCCCTGCAGACGTTTCTTTCTTCGGCTTACACACAGATCTGCCGTTTCCCTGCAGTCTTTATGCTTTTCATTTCTGCGTGCACAGGCATAGATCGCCAGAAGAAACACTCCAAGCCCCAGGTAATACCAAAAGATCCGCATATGCGCAGGTTTCCCTGTGATCCTCTGCGCACCCGGAATCTTTAAGGAAACCTCACACAGAAACCGGTAACTGTCGAGCATCCAGCCACAGGGCGCAAACAGAACACGCCCCGCAGGCAAAAACGCCATCCCCACAATCACCCCAAGCACAGTAAGCCCCAGTAATCCGTTGACCACCGCAAGTACAAACAGGTTTATCAGCATCGCGTACACGGGAATTTCATAATAAGAATATGCGACCAGCGGGATTGTAAACAACTGGATTGCAAAACTTACCAGAATTCCTTCTTTTTGTCTTGAGAAAAATGTTTTTTTGATGGTTTCCTCTCCGGCCTGCTGTCTGCGTTTCCATGAATGTTCCCATTCCAGCAGTACATTGGCTCCCACTCCGATGGCAATCACCGCCATCACGGAAAACACAAATCCGGAATACGATAGCAGAAACGGATTTTCCCACAAAAGTACGAGCACAACAATTCCAAGCGCATTTAACATGTCATAGGCATATCCTGTCACATCCGCAAACAAATAAATCAGACACATGCCCACCGCCCGCTGTGTAGATACCCCGTTTCCGCTTAAAACCGCATAGGAAATCAAAAAAACGGTCGTTGCCAGCGCTGCTGTCACATACTGGGTATGCAGTCGTTTCCGCAGCAGGCGGTACAGTCCCATCCCCAGAAGGGAAATATGAAGTCCGGAAATAGCAAGCACATGGGCGATCCCCGCTCTCTGATACAAAGATTTTATCTCTGCATCCAGAGCCCCCTTTTCCCCTAACAGCATCGCAGAAAGCACGCCATCGTCCCGGATAGAATGCCGGATCACGTCATTTGCACGCTTTTTCATATTCTGTAGTGCGCACCGGTAACGATCCGGTTTTCCATAGACCCGGCTGATCTTTGTGACCCATATGCCGAAATCAATTTTCTGACTCTGGTAAAACTGCCGGGCATCAAACATCCCTTCATTGGATGCTTCTGTAAATAATGAAATTGTACCCTCAATATTCAGGATTTGTCCAGCCGAATGGCTGGCAGAAGAAACATATGCGATTACATCATTGCATGGCAGTGTCTGCGATTCTGCTTCCACCGTGCAATCTTTTAAATAGTAATAAACGCATCTGATTTTCGGTTCTATCCGATCAATCTTTCCCGCCAGGCGAACCTCCTGGCCATCTGTGAGTTTCTGCAGGTACTGCTGCCTAAAATCGATCTGTCGCTGCATCTGCAGCATCCCCAAAAGAAACATACCGGGAAGTCCTGCCGCAAACAGAACTTTCCGCATCCCCCGTTCCTTCCATGGAGTGGTATATACCAGTAACAGAACTGCCAGCGCACCCCATGCCGGCAGCTGCTCTCTGACACACACAATCCCCAGCAGAAACTCTGTGGCAAGCAAAAGAAATGGTCTTTTCCTCACGCTTTCTTTTCCTATTCCGTAGATTCTACTTTCTCATCGCTTTCTTTTGTGACCAGACGGTCATCTGCCTTGTACATCTTTGATAGTTTATACGTGTAACGGCATTTGCCACTGGTATCTCCGTTGATGGAAATCTGTACTTTATCGATTCCCGTCAGTTCCGTCAGGGAATCCACGATAGAGTATAAAACAACAGGTTCTGAGATTTCCTGATTCTGATTCAAAAACATTTCATCCAGATTGACATAGCAGACCCCATCCACCACTGTGATCGTAATCAGTTTCGTCTCCGAAGGAATCGTTGCCAAGAGTCCGCTTTTTCTTGGTCCCTCAATCAGCTGTTCCATCACCAGTTTTTCCAGTGAAATGTTGGAACTGTAATGTACCTCTCTGGTTTCCGGAACCAGTCTGGTACCCGCCTTATTTGAAAAATAAAGTTTCAGTGTTGCTTTCTGGCTGGAATTGATCTGTTCTCCCGGATTTTCCACAAAACTGTCCAGATTCATGGCACCTACATTTGCTCCCGAGGCATCCACAAGTGGTTTTCCATCCACAGTAAAGGTCACATACTGGCTCAGCTGCAACAGTGTCTTTGCAATTGCAGCCCTGGTCAGAATCTCTTCCGTCGGTTTCATATCGTAATATTCCTTGCTGAAATCCACCGTAATCTGATAAGAGATCAGATCTATATTCTGGATTTTCACTTTGCGTGGAATGGTTCTTCGAAGCGTTGCATCCTCCGGCTGTGTCTGCAGATCTTTGAGCAGTTCCTTCACCTGTGCTTTGCCGGATGAAGTATGCTGCAGGGTAATCTTTTTCGCAACAACCTTTGTCAGCTCATTGTTTACATAAAATACAAAATAGTCTTTTTTATCTTCTTTTTTTCCACATCCGGCAGCCATTGTGAGTACCATTGCCACAAGGAGTATGATTGAAATTATTTTTTTTCTCATCTTTTTCCTCCTATGCAATATAGTTGAGCGGAATACGAACATCAAAGGTTGTTCCCTCGCCCATCACAGAATGTACTTTAATTGCGCCGCGATGCATCAGTATGGAATTTCTTGTAATCGCAAGTCCCAGTCCGGTTCCTCCGATCTCACGGGAATGGGATTTATCCACCCGGTAAAATCGTTCGTAAATATGATCCAGAGACTCCTCCGGAATACCGATTCCGGAATCTTCTACTTTCAGGTAGAAATACTGGTGATCCGCATTCAGCGATACGTGTACCCAGCCCTCTCCGTCATTCCGGTTATATTTGATTGCATTCTCCACAAGATTTGTGATCGCAAGCGTGATTTTTACCTCATCCACTTCTGCGGTAACCGGGCGGAAACTCTCAAGGACAAGTTCCACTTTCTGCTTATCCGCAATCGGCTGCAGACGTTTTAAAATCTGCTCTAAAAGTTCATTGATATTGACGGAAGATACATTCAGCCCTGCTGCAGACTTATCCATCTTCACCAGAGAAAGCAGATCGTTGATGATCTTTGTCTCACGCTCAATCTCGTTGGTGATATCTTCCATAAATTCCTGATACAGTTCCTTCGGCGCATCCGGCATGCTATTGATCGAATCCGCCAGCACCTTCATGGATGTCAGCGGTGTCTTTAATTCATGTGACACATTCGATACAAACTCCTGCCGGGAATCATCCATGACTTTGATCCGGCCAAGCATCTGATTGATCTTCTCACAGATTCCCGCCGTCTCCGTGTAATCATTGACCTGAAGATTGTACTCTCCGTATCCGTTTTTGATTGCAGCGATTCCCTCTTCAATCTTCTGCAACGGCTTCAGGAAATACAAAAGCAGAAGGATTGCAAAAAACACAATTGCAATTCCGACCATGACCATAACGATCACCGCCACCTGTCGCATATATGACTGGTTGATCACAATATTGTCCGTAGAAACACTGATCAGCATAACTCCGATCACCGTTTGACTTTTATCATCAGGATCGCTGATCGGGATCGTCATCTCAATGTAATGGTTCTCCGAATCATAATGCACAATATCCTCGCCCTTGAAACTGCGCATGACCTCCTCTGCAATGATCAGCTTATGGTCATCGAGATTATACGTGTCATAATAAACTTTGCAGTTGTCATCCACAACAATGACACGACCATCATAGATGGTCGTGAGCATATCAATCTGTGTCTGAATATTGCTGGACGATACATCTGCCCCCAGCTTCATATATTCACTTGTCGCTATCTGATTTGCCAGAATTTTTGCCTGGCTTAAGATTTCACTTTCCCGGATAGAAACGGCACGCTTTTCGTAATATTTTAAAACTGCTGCCGAAAGAATCAGACTCGGTACGACCGCGATCACAACGATCAAAAGAATCAGCCGAAATTTTAAACTTTTTAAGAACTGAAGAAACTGTTTACTCTTCTGCATGGAAAAACCTTTCTGCCTTCTCGTCTATTTCTGGTAATAATAATATCCCACACCCCATTTTGTGTGCACGTATTTCGGTTCACTTGGGTTGGTTTCGATCTTTTCACGCAGACGACGTACATGCACATCCACTGTACGCACGTCTCCCGGATAATCTTTTCCCCAGACCAGTCCGAGCAGATTTTCCCTGCTGTATACTTTATTTTCATTTTTCACAAGAAGTTCCAGCAGATCAAATTCTTTTGCGGTAAGGTTTACTTCCCTGCCTGAAATAAACAGCCGTCTGCTGTCACAGTCCAGACGCAGATCCCCTTTCTCCACAATCGAAGAAACTTCTTTCTTTTCTCTCGGTCCTGCGGTACGACGCATGATCGCTTTGATACGCGCTTTCACCTCAAGAATATTAAACGGCTTTGTGATATAGTCATCGGCACCATAATCGAGTCCCAGAATCTTATCCATATCGTCGCCCTTCGCTGTCAGCATAACAATCGGCATATCAGAAAATTCACGAATCGCCTGACATACTTCGAATCCGTCCATCTTCGGAAGCATGATGTCCAAAAGGATCATATCATACTCATTTGCTTTCGCCATATTCAGCGCTTCTTCTCCATCGTATGCACAATCCACTTCCATCCCGTCCTGTTCAAGACTGAACCGGATTCCTTTTACGATTAATTTCTCATCATCTACTACGAGAACTTTCTTTGCCATATTACACCTCAACGAATCGTTATATAATCTTTCATTTTCTCAAAAAGTGCGCTTTTGATTCCGGATACCTGCATGATATCTTCCACTTTCGCAAACGGGCCGTTTTTCTCCCGGTATGCAAGAATTGCCGCCGCCCGTGTCTCTCCGATTCCCGGAATGGTCACAAGCTGCGCGGCATCCGCCGTATTGATATCAATCCGCCCGTCCGATTCTTCCACAGTGGCACCGGCTGCCTCTGCCGATGCTTTCCGCTCCCTTGCCTCTTCCTCTGTGGGAAAATAAATCATCTGTCCATCCGAAAGCTTCTCGGCAAGATTCCAGTATTCGCGGCTGGCAGCTTTGGTCAGTCCTCCTGCCGCCTCCACCGCATCGCAGATACGCATACCGTCTTTCAGCTGATAGACACCGGGAGCTGCTACCTCCCCGCATACATATACCTGTACCGTCTGGTCGGATTTTAATGTTTCTTTTTGTTCCGTTCGTTCCGTTTCCACAGTCTGCTCCTGTGTCTGAGTGGTATCCAGATATGGCACTTCCTCCCTGCCACATCCCGTCAGATACAGGCATGTCAGAATCATACAGCACTTTTTTATCCAATGTTTTTTCATCTCATTTCTCCCTTTCCGGGGCGAAACGAGTCTCAATGCATTTCTATTTTAACGATTTTTTGTTACTTTTACAAGTGTAAGTTATTCCTGCACCGAAAGTAATGCTTTTTCCAGCTTTTCAATCATTTCATCCACATGCTGTTTTTCGATGACAAGCGGTGGAACAAAACGAAGGACATCCGCTCCCGCTGTGATCACGATCAGTCCCTGCTCAAGTGCTGCGGCTGCCACTTTTCCAACTGGAAGCTTGCAAACCACACCCTGCATCAGACCTTTTCCTCTGCGTGTTACAAGGAAGTCATATTTTTCTACCAGCTCATCCAGTTTCTGTTCCAGATAAGGCGCTACTTCCTTTACATGGCCTAAAATGTCACAGGCTTTAAACTGATCAAATACTGCCGAAACGGCTGCTCCGACAAATGGGTTTCCACCATAGGTCGTTCCGTGGTCTCCCGGTGCCAGCGATTTGTCTGCCACACGCTGTGTCAGGAAAAATGCACCGACCGGCACTCCACATCCGAGTGCTTTTGCACAGGTCATGATATCCGGTTTTACTCCGTAATTCTGCCATGCGAACATCTCGCCGGTACGTCCCATGCCACACTGGATCTCATCTAAGATTAACAGAATATCCTTTTCATCACAGAGCCTGCGCACGCCCTCGATAAATGCAGGATCGGCCGGATAAATTCCGCCTTCTCCCTGTACCGTCTCCATAATAACCGCACAGGTCTTGTCCGTTACCAGTTCTTTTACACTTTCTAAATTGTTATACTCTGCAAATTTCACACCCGGCATGAGCGGAGCAAACGGTTCCTGATAATGGGCATTTCCGGTTACGGAAAGTGCTCCGATACTTCTTCCGTGGAAAGAATGTTTCATGGCAATGATTTCATGGCCGGCATGTCCGTCTCTGGTATATGCATATTTTTTTGCAGCTTTGATGGCTCCCTCAATGGCCTCCGTACCGCTGTTTGTAAAGAAAATACGATCCATTCCGCTGGCTTTTAGTGCTTTCTTTGCCGCCTCAATGGTCGGGACATTGTAATAAAGATTTGACGTATGCAGCAGTTTATCCACCTGATCCTTCAGCGCATTTTTATACGCCTCATTGCTATAGCCCAGCGCACATACGGCGATTCCGGCTGCGAAATCCAAATACGCTTTTTTGTCTGTATCGTAAAGGTATACGCCCTCACCATGATCAAGTACAAGTGAAAAACGATTGTAAGTATGCAGCAGTTCCTGCTCCGCGGTATCAATATATTCCTGTTTATTCATTGTTTATCCACACCTCTTATCTCTTATTCATTGTAAAAATGATGTTCTTCATCACCCAAAATTGCAGTACCGATTCCGCGATTGGTGAAGATTTCCAAAAGCAGACAATGTGCGATTCTTCCATCGAGAATATGCACACGGGATACTCCGTTTTCAATGGCATCAATGCAGTTATTCAACTTTGGAAGCATACCGCCTCCGATATATCCGTCTGTAATCAGTTTTTCTGCATCGGAAACCGTAAGTTCGGAAATCAGAGTGGACGGATCTTCCGGATCTTTGTATACTCCCTCGATATCGGTTAAGAATGCCAGTTTCTCTGCGGAAACCGCACGGGCAATCGCACATGCCGCATCATCCGCATTGATATTATATGTATCATAATTGTCATCAAGACCGATCGGGCAGATAATCGGAAGGAAATCTTTCTCCAGCAGATCATACAGAATCTTTGGATTCACTTCCTTTACTTCTCCTACATATCCGATGTCCTGACCATCCGACAATTTCTTTTCTACCTTTAAGAGACCGCCGTCTTTTCCACTGATGCCGACCGCCTGCACCCCAAGTTCCTGCACCATGGATACCAGTGATTTGTTGACACGGTTTAACACCATCTCTGCAATCTCCATGGTAGGCGCATCCGTCTTACGCAGTCCATTGATAAATTCCGGTTCCATTCCTGCTTTGGCAACCCATTTGCTGATCTCCTTGCCGCCGCCATGCACAATGATCGGTTTGAATCCAACCAGCTTTAACAGGGTGACATCCTGAATGACCTGTTTTTTCAGTTTCTCATCTACCATCGCTGATCCACCGTATTTTACAACGATGATCTTGCGGTTAAAACGCTGGATATAAGGCAATGCCTCAATCAGCACCTGTGCTTTTTCCAATGCGTTTAAATTCTCACTCATAACATTCTCCTTACTGATTAAATTTCGTAATGTTTGCTTCGTTCAATGTAAAATCGTAATAATTTAAGTCTTCCCTGAAACACCAGCCGGCATCTTTCCAGAAATGATTTCCCAGCTCATTGCTCTTAAATGCGATCAGGCTGACCTTGTTGATTTTTTCTTCCTGCAGGGCGCGCATACATGCGACTGCCATGGCTTTTCCGATTCCGTTCTTCCGGTAATCTTCGTGCACACAGACATGATACAGACATCCGCGTCTCCCGTCATGTCCGCAGAGAATGGCTCCCACGATCTTTCCATCTGCTACCGCTACCATACTCGTGGTCGGATTTCTTTTTAAAAACCGCTCCACGCCTTCTTTGGAATCATCGATGGAACGGATTCCAAAACCGTGGATGCCCATCCACAACGCATACACCTCATCATAATCTTCCAGTGTCATCACACGGATTGTATATTCTTTACTCATTATTCACCTCATTATAGAGCTCATTGTATGAAAGTTCCTCTTACGCGGAAACAATGAGCGTAGGAAATGCATCAAACAGATGCATTTCATTATGGAAACATCGGAACCATGGAAAGTCCTTCTGCCTCATCAAATCCGAACAGCAGATTCATGTTCTGTACGGCCTGTCCGGCTGCACCCTTGACCAGATTGTCCAGTGCACCCATCATCACAACTCTGCCGGTACGCTCATCAATGACAAAGTTTACGTCCACGTAATTGCTGCCCTCTACCCACTTGGTCTCCGGGCAGACACCTTTCTTTAATACACGCACGAAACGTTCCTTTGCATAATATTTATCGTAAGCAGCCTTCAGTTCCTCATAGGAAGGATAGGTACCATCCGGCTTTTTGATCAGGGTTGCATACTCTGTCGCAAGAATTCCGCGGTTCATCGGAACCAGATGCGGTGTAAAATTCACGGTAATCTCTTTTCCTGCCGCATAGCCGAGCTGCTCCTCAATCTCCGGTGTATGTCTGTGTGTTGTCACACCGTATGCTTTCATGCTCTCGTTCACTTCGCAGAACAGGTTCGGTGTCTTTGCCCCACGTCCCGCTCCGGAAGTACCGGATTTTGCATCAATAATCAATGTATCCGGATCAATCAGTCCCTCTTTTACCAGCGGATATGCTGTCAGAATGGAACAGGTCGTATAACATCCCGGATTTGCAATCAGACGGGTCTGGGTGGTCACCTTATCACGGTTAATCTCACAGAGTCCGTAAACGGCTTCCTTAATAAACTGTGGGCTTTTATGCTCAATCTTATACCATTTTTCATAGGTAGCAACATCTTTGATTCGAAAATCCGCACTCAGATCAATGATCTTTACCTTATTTAAAATATCCTCATTCAGCACACCTGCCAGAAATCCCTGTGGTGTTGCCGTGAAAATCACATCCACGCGGGAAGCAAGCTCATCCATGTTATCACCCAGACAGTCTGCATCGACAAGTTCAAAAAAGTTTCTGTAAATATCTGCATAATTTTCATCGATATAGCTTCTTGATCCAAACCATTCGATCTGTGCCTCTTTATGATTCAATAAAATACGCACCAGTTCTGCTCCTGCATAACCGGTCGCTCCGATAATTCCTACCTTTACCATGTTTCTTACCTTTTCTTTCTTTTAAAAATATGATTCTACCCTATAATAGTCCATCTTTTTCCATCCGTAAATAGCAAATATTCACAAATTTATGTATATTTATGCAATTTTATGTATATTTTTTCACTTGTCATTTCATTTGGATTGATGTATAGTAGGGTTAGTCGTACGAGAGCGTACAATTCCATATAGAAAGAAAGGATACAATCTTATGAAAGAAAAAGTTGTTTTAGCTTACTCCGGCGGACTCGATACTACCGCTATTATCCCTTGGTTAAAGGAGACTTATGGTTATGAGGTTGTCTGCTGCTGTATCAACTGCGGACAGGGCGAAGAATTAGACGGACTGGAAGAAAGAGCCAAATTATCCGGCGCTTCTAAATTATATATCGAAGATATCACAGATGAGTTCTGTGACGATTACATCGTACCTTGTGTACAGGCTGGTGCTGTATATGAGCACAAATACTTATTAGGTACTGCCATGGCACGTCCTGGTATCGCAAAGAAACTGGTAGAGATCGCCAGAAAAGAAAACGCTGTTGCAATCTGCCACGGTGCTACCGGAAAAGGAAATGACCAGATCCGTTTCGAGCTTGGTATCAAAGCACTTGCTCCGGATATCAAAATCATTGCTCCTTGGCGTGATGACAAGTGGCAGATGGATTCCCGTGAGGCAGAGATCGCATACTGCAAAGCACACGGAATCGATCTTCCATTCGGCACAGACCAAAGTTACAGCCGTGACCGTAACTTATGGCATATCAGTCACGAGGGACTGGAACTGGAGAATCCTGCAAACGAGCCAAATTATGATCATCTTCTGGTTCTTGGTGTTTCCCCTGAGAAAGCTCCGGACGAAGGCGAATATGTAACCATGACATTTGAAAAGGGTGTTCCAAAGACGGTAAACGGAAAAGAAATGAAAGTTTCCGATATCATCCGTGAATTAAACCGTCTCGGTGGAAAGCACGGTGTCGGCATCATCGATATCGTAGAAAACCGTGTCGTTGGTATGAAATCCCGTGGTGTATATGAGACTCCTGGCGGAACGATCCTTATGGAAGCACATGACCAGCTGGAAGAACTGGTTCTCGACCGCGATACCTTATCTGCAAAGAAAGAGATGGGCAACCGTCTTGCCAATGTTGTATACGAAGGAAAATGGTTCACTCCTCTTCGCGAAGCAATCCAGGCATTTGTTACTTCTACCCAGAAGTATGTCACCGGTGAAGTAAAATTCAAGCTCTACAAAGGAAACATCATCAAAGCCGGCACAACTTCTCCATACTCTCTCTACAGTGAGTCTCTGGCAAGTTTCACAACCGGTGATCAGTACGATCATCACGATGCAGACGGATTCATCACACTGTTCGGACTTCCTCTGAAAGTTCGTGCAATGATGCTGCAGAATGTAGATAAAAAAGATCTGGATAAATAAATCCCCAGAATAAAAGAAGCACCGCAAGTCGCGGTGCTTCTTTTATTTTTTCGATTGTTACCCGGATTTTATTCTGCCGGAAACCAGGAAGCAAGCTTTACTTTGCTGCTGCCATCTGCCTTATAGCAGTAAACCGCAAGTTTCTCAGTCACATCAGCTCCCTTGTACGGAACATTTGCTTCCACGAATACATAATTTCCACAAACCGAGTATTTTTCAATGCCAAGTTTAAAGGATGCCACAAGGTTTTTCTTTCCCGTCCTGTTATCTGTCCGGTAGAGTTTCGTCTGCATGTACCGATCCTTTCCTGTCGTACTATAGGTATACGTTCCATCATTGACGGCTTCCAGCGAAACACTCAGATAATTTTCATCCTTAACAGCAAAGGAACCTCTCTGATAACTGTTTCCCTCCAGATCATAAAATGTCTTGTTCTCGTTTTCCTTGGTATAGTAAATCTTTCCCTCACTCTGAAACAGGGAATACCGATAAGCATCTCCGCTGTTTACAATCTGTGCAACTTTCTTTTTATCCGTTCCGTCCGTCTTCATGCTCATAACGGTTCCGGTATCTTCCGAATAATTCATGCCATCTTCACTTTTACTTTTCAGTGCCAGATAATAAATCCGTCCATCTACAAGCTGTGGGTCACGTCCGAGCGCAAGTTTCTTTGCGGATTTCCCGTCTTTTGCGATCCGGTAAATATATTCTTTTGTTGCATCGGTTCCATAGTAACGATCCCAGGTTGCATAAATATATTTCTTATCCACAGATAACTGGGAAAAACCATTGCTTCCCTTTTTGTTTTTCCCTATTTTGTAGGAATATACCTCACTCTTTTTGCCTGTTTTGGTGTTGTATTTCATAATTCCCATACGCACACCCATCATTTCAAACGCATAATACAGGTTCTTTCCATCCGAAACCGTACATGACGTACCCTTCATCAACGGTTTTGCCTCCGTCTGCACGTCCGTGTGGATCGGCATCACCTCATTATCATACGATACCTGACCGGCCTGTTCCGTTGTATCTGCAAAAGCTCTAACCGAAGGCATCACCGCACACCCTGTAAAAGCGATCGCTCCTGCCAGTGTCGAGGCAGCCATTGTTTTTTTAAACTGATTCCAAGATTTTTGTCTCATCATCCAAGACCTCCATTCCTATCTGTCTTTCATTTCGTCTGCATTGTACTCCCGCTTTTTCAGGAACGCAAGCTGTATCTGAAAAAGATAAGAATTTCATAAGAATCGTAACATCTTCTTAAAATATTAAGCCCAAAGTCCCATTGCCCGTGCGATCATAGCAAGAAGAAACAGGTGTGCCGGATAGAATATATAAAAGAAATATTTCATCTGTTTTCCTCTGGTTCCGTTATATAAATAAATCGGTATCATATCCAGAAATGCCGCCGCTTCAATGATACTTGCCAGCAGGGTTAAAACCAGAACACCGATACCCATTCCCTTCACTTTCTTCGGATAAAACATGTAAATTGCAAAAATTGTCACAATTCCCGACAAATCGTAATCTGTACGGAAAAGAAGTGCCAGAAATCCCCCGGCTGCAACTGTCACAATGATAAGAATCACACGGATGGCTGCTGCTTTTTCCCCGTAAACATCCGCCACAAACTTCTGCCTTATCTTTTCAACACCCCAGATCACCAAAAGTCCGAACAGCAAAGTAAAAAAGACATTGCTGCTGGAAAAATCCCACATTCTCCTGCTGAATGCCAGATCAAACGGAACCTCGGAAATCAGGGCAAACAAAAAAAGCCTCCCCGCATATTTTGCCCTGCTGCGTGTATGGTAAAATCCTTCTACCAGAAGAAAACAGTAAATCGGAAATGCAGCTCTTCCAATAATGCGCATGAAAAATGCGGGGGCTTCCAGTCCCGGAATCTGTTCTAAAATAACGGCTGACGTGTGATCAATCAGCATGGAAACCACGGCGATCACCTTTAACCAATAGCCGGAAATTCCCTGTTGTTTAACATTCATAATCCTTCTCCTCTTTATTATTTTGCAAGAAGCTGTGCAATCTCTTCTTTGTATGGCGGAATCGTCTTTTTGGTCTCTCCCTCGGCACAAAGCCACGGTGTCTCTAAAATCTTCGGGATTTCCACAAAGCGCGGATCGTGAACCAGACGGTACAATGGTTCAAATCCAATGGTTCCTTTTCCAATGTTTGCATGACGGTCTTTATGTGCTCCCAGGAGATTTAAACTGTCATTGATATGAAAAACCGCAATCTGATCCAGCCCGATCACCTTATCAAAAGTCTCGAACACGCCATCATAATCATGCACCAGATCATAGCCGGCATCATTCACATGACAGGTGTCAAAACAGACTCTTAACCGTTCCTTTTTGTGCACTCCGTCATAGATTGCCCTAATCTCTTCAAACGTTCTTCCAATCTCGCTGCCTTTTCCTGCCATCGTTTCCAACGCAATAAACACATCATCCCCGTTGGCATCAAGCACCATATTCAGTCCCCGGACAGTCTGTGCAATTCCTGCCTCCGCCCCCGCGTCTAATGCAGATCCCGGATGCAGTACCAGAATTTTACTGCGCATGGCAGCCGTGCGCCGGATCTCTTTTTCCAAAAATTCCACAGCAAGCTCAAATGTCTCCGGCTTTACCGTATTGGCAAGATTGATGATATACGGTGCATGAACCACGATTTCCCGGATTCCAGCCTTTGTGGCATACTCCCAGCCCGCCTCAATATTTAAGTCTTTGATTTCTTTTCTCCGGGTATTCTGCGGTGCCCCTGTGTAGAGCATCAGCACATTTGCCCCATAACGCTCCGCTTCCTTCACGGATGCCAGAAACATCTCTTTTCCTGCCATTCCCACATGAGAGCCTATTTTAATTTCTTCCATTTTATATGTCCTCTGCTTTCAGCTTTTTCTTCTGCTGATGTGCAGTAATTGCGATCAGCAGATTTTGCGGAATAAATCTTCCGCATATCGTTACTGCCTTGATTTCAGTCGTCGGAACAATGAGCACTTTGCGTCTTTTCATCTGCTTTAATGCATATCCGGCGCAATACTCCGGTGTGATTCCGGCCAGTGCAAATTCAACATTTGCCACTTCATTGAATTCCGTATTCACCGGACCCGGACACAATGCCCCTACATATACCCGGCTGCCTCTCTGTTTCAGTTCTAGCGCCACTGCCCGCGTCAGACTCGCCATATAGGCTTTGGTCGCATAATAGGTGGCCATATACGGGCCTGCCGGAAGCAGTCCTGCCGAAGAAGCGACATTTAAAATGTAACCGCCCTCCTGCTTTTCCATGCGGCGAAGCATCAGTTTCATCAAAAGATGCATGGCCTTGACGTTCACATCAATCATCTGCATTTCCTTGTCTGCATCTGTCTCCAAAAAACTGCCGCAATCACCGAATCCCGCATTGTTGATCAATATCCCGACCGGAACCGGTTCCAGCTGCTGCATCAGACGGTAACACGCTTCTTTTTCGGACAGATCCGCCGTGATAATCATGCTTTCTGTCCCACTCTTATTTAATTCCTCTGCCAGTGCCTGCAACCGGTTTTCTCTTCGCGCAACCAGTACCAGACGGTATCCTTCTGCCGCAAGCTGTCTTGCAAATGCCCTACCGATTCCGGAGCTTGCACCGGTGATTACTGCATATGATTTTTTCATTTTACATCCTCCTAAAGCATAATGAGTATAACACAGCAGCCCCTGGTTGTCTAATAAAATCAGGGCTTACAGAGGTTTCCCCCTGTAAGCCCTATGGCAGAAAATGAGTATAAAACTATTGTTTTAAGGTTCTGGCTTATTTCACCTTTACCTTCATCCTTACTGTTTTTTTGGTTCCGTCTTTTAATGTAACCTCTGCGGTCACTTTTCCGGTTCCTTTCTTCTTTCCAGTAATCTTTCCATTTTTATTTACGGAAACCACAGACTTCTTTGAAGACTTATAGGTAATCTTTGCCACGTTTTCCATATTCAGCTTCTTGTTCCATTTAAATACGGTTGTCTTTTTTGTAGCAACATTTACTGTGGTCTTTGCTGGCTTAACGGTTTTTGCGATCTGCTTTGCCTGAGCCTTTACCTCAGCCTGTGTCTTTACGACATAAGTTCCCTCACCCTTAAATGTCAGTGAGACAGAACCATCCTTTGCGACCTTGTATGCTTTCTGGTTTACAAGAACCAGTTCCCCGGTCTTTTCATCTTTCTTCATTACAGCAAGTTTTGCACCCGCTTTGACATCTGCTGCATTTACCTGTAAGGTGTATGCGGTTGTTCCGTCCGCTTTCTTCACTTCCTGTGTGATGGTCACATCTTTGGTTCCGGCAGCTTCTGTCACTGCTTTGATCACATCGGCAGTCACGGTTGCTTTCACACCGGTTTTGCTTGTTTTTCCGGTTGCTTTAACGACTGCCTCTGCTGTTACTTTTCCGCTGGCATCTTTGGTCACAGTAACACTTGCTTTCGTTCCTTCCGGAAGTTTCTCTGATGGAACAGTAATCTCCGTCTTTGTGTCTTTCTTAATATCCTCCGAAGGCTTGGTTTCGGTTGTTGTGCTTCCACTGCTGGATGAGCTTCCGCTGGATGAGTTTCCGCCGGAAGAGTTCTTTTTCAAAACAACGGTTCCACCGTCTGCAGCTGCAGGAATGGTTACTTCTACCTTGCCATTGTTTACGGTATATGATGTTCCGGAATACAGATCTTTCAAAATTGTTCCGTTGCTTTCACTTACCGGAACTTCTACAGTTTGTGCAGCACCCTTGATATTTAAACCAACATATAATTTAGTTCCTTGATAACTTCTGGATACAATATCATAGCCTTTTTCATCGGATGCAACGATCGTTTTTCTGTCACCTCTTGCAAATACATCTGTGTATGCATTACGGATGGAAAGCATCTTCTTATAATGTTGATATGTCTTATTGTCATTGTTTACCATTGACCAGTCAAAGTCATAACGATTTGTCTGATATGGATAATTATTTAATCCTGTCAGGCCAATCTCTTCCCCATAATAAATAACTGGCTGTCCTTTTGCCGTAATCTGCAGGCTTGCTGCGACCATGGATGCTGCAGTTGCTGCATCTTCTTTCATTCCACCATCCAAAAGTTTCTGCTTAAATCCATCTTCATCATGACTTCCAAGAAACTGTCCTGTCATGTAAGTATTATTTAACGCACTGTTTCTGGATGCCAGGAAATTTTCTACAGAAGAAATATTTCCTTTTACAAAATTAGCTGCCTGATCATTAAAATCGAAATCCAGATCAGAATCCATTTCGCCGGTTCCTAATGTATTACCGTTAGAAGCATAACCTCCTCCTGCATACTCTCCAATCATCTTAAAATTCGGATCAGTTTCGGTCAAAGCATTCTTTAACTCTGTCCATGTATCATTTTCAACATGCTTAACCGTATCTACACGGAAATAATCGATACCAAAATCCTTTACCCACTGCGTCTGCCACTTTACAAGCTGTGCACTGACTGCTGGGTCTTCTGTTCTGAAATCTGGTAAATTGCTTAATGAGTCTTTCTGATCACTTCCAGATACAATATCTTCTCCGCTTCGGATCATATCACCAAAGTCCGTATCATATCCGGCATGGTTAACCACAATATCTACCATAATACGAATACCGCGGTTATGTGCCTGATCGATCAATGTCTGGAATTCTTCTTTTGTTCCAAGCGTTGGGTTCAGTTTTGTAAAATCGCTTGCCCAATATCCATGGTATGCAGCATTGTACGGAACATCTTCTTTTCCCGTGTCAGTTACCGTAACTCCCGGAATATTTTCTACAATAGGAGTAATCCAGATTGTATTAATTCCCAAATCCTCTAAATAGTCTAACTTTTGTGTAATTCCTGCGAAATCACCACCATGATACAGACCTGCATTATTCTTTCCGTAAGTCTTTGCTCCGCTTGCTGTATTGTTTGATTCATTTCCATCAAAGAAGCGGTCCGTTACCATAAAATAAATAACGGATTCATCCCAGTCAAAATCATCTGCATTCTTCTTGTTACGTGCAGCAACTTCCACCTGTACACTTGTTGTATACTCATTTCCATACTGATCTGTTACAACAATTGGCAATGTCTTTTTTCCTAATGTTGTATCAGTTGTAGCTGAAATTGTTACAGCCTGTAAATCTGGTACAATTGCTAATGCACTACTTCCACCTAAAGAAGAAACATCAATGCTTGCAGATGCAACTTCTAAGTTCTTCGTATCATTCTTGTCCTGATTTACCGTGAATTTTACAACATTATTCTCGTTATAATTAAATGAAGCGTTCATTACTTCTGCCTGAATAGTGGCATTCAGTTTATAATACTCAATATAGGAATAATCGTTTTCCTTCTTATCGTTATACTTGTCTAAAATATATTCCTCTCCCACTTTATAACGATAAAGTGTACGTCCACTTTTTAATTCATTATAGTTATACTCGAAACGCTTATTCTCTGCATTATAAGTCATTGGATATTCTTTGCCATCGATATCTACAGACACTTTCATATCTGAAAGCCTATCCTCAATCAATGCATTATCATCCCGATAATAAAATGCAATCTTATTTTCTTTTGGAAGGACTTCATATCCCTTATTGTATGGAGCACTCAATACAGGTTCTTCCCCTTTTTTCATGCTTGCGCATACAACGTTCTGCTCTTGTGGAAATGCAATGGAGTGATCTCCTCCATCCTTGATCCAGTCAGAGCCGGAAGGATCCAGCACAACCACAAAATCAACCTTCGTACAGCTTGACTTTACCGGAACTTTAATTTTCCATTTTCCTGCTTCTGCGGATTCAAATTTTTTCAATTCTGCCGCAAAACCAGTGGTCCATGAATAAAACTCCGGGGTGGTTGTTAAAGTATCATTTTCATATTCAAGATAAAAATATCTTGGATCTTCTTTGGTAATGGTAGGTTTTTCTGTAACAGGTGTTTTTCCATACACATACCATAAGGTTACTTCTGAAGTATTCTCATCAATAGTATATAATCGATTGCCATCTTGTCCACCATCCCAGGATCCAGCTTGATCTCTAGCAATAATTCCAAGTGAATTGTATGGCACCGTAACCGTTCCCTGTACCCATGTTACATTATTTTCTGTATCTTCTACCGTTTTATTTAAAGTAACAGTCGTATTGTTATTGTTACTCCCACCATTCTCAAAAATGTAAATATCCGATACCCCGGGCTTCATTTCCAAATCCTGAGAATACATATTTATGGTTACCTGATACTGCTTTTCTACAACTGGAATTGACATTTCCTGTTCGAAATCACCACAAGAAACAATAACCGTCACTTCCGTCAAAGACGTGTCTTTTGCAACAGAAAGCCTATTGTCTGTCAATGTTACTCCCGCTATTTCTTCTTTTAACCTATAAGAAACATTAACATCATTTGCATCAGCTGAAGTGCCATCATAATATTTTGCAGATGTTTTTAATTCTTTTGTTTTTCCCTTTGAAATATTTCCATTATCAACTACAAGTTTCTTTAACTTTTTCTGGCTAACATCTACATTATTTGATGTATCTGTAAGGTCAATTGTAAAAGTAACATCAGATGGAGCCTCTATGGTCACGCTACGATTGCCACCACTGCCTGATCCATTTCCCCATGGCTTATCCCATCCGCAGTTCTCAGGATCCTGTAAAATCTTATAGGAATATGTACCTTTTGCAACATTATGAAAAGTAATACTGAACTTATTTTCATCTGACTTATCCTGCTCCAATACATTTCGTGTATCATTTGCATCCCAGTTGCTATTTCCAGTCAATCCGGAATCTCCTGCAAGTGTAAATGTATTTTTAATTTCAGCAGCTTTAATTTCTGTTGTTTTTTCAGCACTTGTATACCATTTTTCCACTGAAGGATCAAAATATGCTTCTTTATATCCTTCATTTGCAATTTGGGCATTCCAGCATTTGTATTCTTTACCTTCTTTATTAACAAACTGCAAGCCATCTATAGTCCCAGATATTACGACATATCCCCATCCTTTATTTGTTTGATCAGCTAATAATGTTGGATATTTAGCGCCTGTTGTTTCCCAAGTGCTTGGACGGAATGCGTGCTCTGTATCCCCATTAGAAACTTTAGCATCAGTCCAAACATTTACGCCCCAATCCGTTACTGTAGTTCCATCCGGCAACTCAAAATATAATTTTACAGCTGCCTCTTCTGCTTTTGCCTGTACCGCCCCAATCGGCAAAAGTGTCAGAACCATCGCAATTGCAAGTAAAAAACTTACAAAACGGTTCTTTGTTGAAAACTTTCTCTCTCCCATTTTTTCCTCCTTCTGAATGATTTTTCGGGTTTTTTCGTCTTTCATTATACTTGAAAATGTATACGAAATAAAGTTGAAAAACTGCCAAAAAACCTCTGGAAATTTTGTCTAAAAATTCCAGAGGTTTTTTCAACTTATTATACACATTGTATATTCATTTTTATTGCTGCAGTACCAGCTCGCGCCCTGTCACATCCAGCTCGATGTTCTGCGGCTCCTTCTTGTACTGCTCCAGCACGGTCAGCCACAACATATGTACTTCATATATCAGCATCTGATCCGCTTCCACCGCATACGGTGCCAGAACATCTACATCAAAAAACCGTACGCCAAGCGGTGGCTGGAAAATTAAATTGCAGGACTTCTTTTTTTCTCCGCAGGTATAAATCTGCTCATAAGAAACCAATAGAAATTCTTTTTCCTGATCCATACAGTGATAGGAAACAAAACACTCATCAATC
>OHBK01000224.1_pt1 | contig 22910 bp, 19 predicted proteins | sample 1577371 | NCBI WGS metagenome assembly OHBK01 (sample SAMEA3879555, study PRJEB24766) | human gut metagenome | biome: human-associated habitat; feature: feces | place: USA | collected 1985/1987
CGATGGCCGGTATCGGTGCATTCGTCTGCGGCCCCCGCTGGCTGATCAACCTGCTGCGTTACAACATGCGTTCGCAGCTTTACGCCAAGTCGCTCCCGATGCCGATGGTTATCGGTGCCCTGAAACGCCTGGAGCTGATCCGCAACCACCCCGAATACCAGCAGAAACTCTGGGAGATCGTACGCGTGTTGCAAAGCAGCCTCAAAGAGAACGGCTTCGAGATCGGCGTGACCAATTCGCCCGTGACGCCCGTTTTCCTGAAGGGCGGCATCCCCGAGGCTACGAATCTGGTCGTCGACCTGCGTGAGAACCACGGCATCTTCTGTTCGATGGTCGTTTACCCCGTAATCCCGAAAGGCGAGATCATCTTGCGCATCATCCCGACCGCAGTCCATACCCTCGAGGACGTGAATGTCACCATCGAGGCGTTCAAGGCCGTACGCAGCAAGCTCCAGGATGGTATTTACGCCAAACTGCCCATCCCGGTACGTGCCGACGAAGGATTCCTGGTTCGTTAATTCCCCGCTTCCCGGCAGGACGGATCATTCCGCCGCCCGGATATAAGGGTTTCCCATACGGTGTCCCCGGCTTTTCCGAAGGCCGGGGACATCGTTTTGCGACAAAATTTGCCGGAAAATTTTGCAGAATAGATTTTTCAGTTTATATTTGCAATCCCGAAACGCGAGTTTCGGATGCCAAGAGGAGGGGTGAAAGCCTTTTCGCAGGACGAAAACATATTGCGGAAATAGCTCAGTTGGTAGAGCACAACCTTGCCAAGGTTGGGGTCGCGAGTTCGAGTCTCGTTTTCCGCTCTGACGGTTCAGACAACGCCCGACAGCGTTAAGCCAAAAATCAAGAAAACCCTTTGAAACGATGTTTCAGAGGGTTTTTTCATGCCTTCTTTCAAGACATCGCAGGACATCGAAAAGCCATTTCCGGACAGGTTAGTGTCCCAAAAGTGTCCCACTCGCGTGGTGCAACCTGAAAGTGGGACACTTTGGAGTGAAGAGGCGGGACACTACGCCTGTTACTCGCTGACGGATAAATCGTTACCAAAACTAAACTGTTTGTCTCCGGTTTACCTAATCTTAATTAAAAGACAGGTAAACAGTTATGAAAAGTACTTTCAGAATCCTATTCCTTGCGAGGTGGGAATTGAAGAAAAAAGACGGCAGAGTGCCGCTCTGCGCCCGAATCACAATCGACGGCGAAAAAGTTAAATTCAGCCTTAAATCCGAGGTATCCTCAGCGATCTGGGATCCCAAGTCCGGCCGGGCCAAAGGACAGACAAAAGAAGCCCTCCAACTCAACCGCTATCTCGACAGTATCAAAGGGCAGATGATAACGCATTATCACAGCCTATCGGAAGCCAACGAGATCGTGACTGCCTCGATGCTGCGTGATGCGTTTCTCGGCACGAATATCAAAAACAATACGCTGCTGACGGTATTCGAAGCGTTCAATGACCGGCAGGAGAAACTTATCGGCATCGACATTGCCCAATCCACCTTTAATAAGTATGATCTAACATACCGCCGGCTGAAGGAGTTCCTTAAAACTAAAATGCGAAAGAACGACATCTTACTATGTCAGGTAGATCGAAACTTCGTAATGGACTTCGAGGCATGGCTGAAAATCGAATATAAACTCGATACGAACTCCTCTGAAAAATTGATGCGGATATTCAAACGCATTACGACCATGTGTTTCAAGAACGGGCAGATGCCTAAAGACCCGTTCTGCGAACACAAACTCAAAAAGGTAAAGAAAGACCGCGGCTACCTCACGAAGTCCGAACTGGAAAAGTTTATCGATTTCAAACCCGACAGTAAACGGCTCGAAAAGGTCCGCGATATATTTCTGTTCTGTTGCTTCACCGGCTTTGATTATTCCACGACTGCTGCCCTGACGGAAAAGAATATCGTTACGGATGACGAAGGTTCTCTGTGGATTGAAACTCACCGTATCAAGACCGGAACACCTTCAAAAGTAAAACTTCTTGAAATCCCACTGAGCATTATTAAGAAGTATGCACTCAAACGTGATGGTAACTTTCTACTGCCTGTAATGAGCAATGCGAAATACAATCTGTACCTCAAGGAGATCGCCTCAATCTGTGGAATCGAGAAACGCGTCACCTCACATCTGGCTCGGCACACATTCGCTACTACCGTTACTTATGCCAACGGAGTTTCCATTGAATCCATCAGCAAGATGCTCGGCCATACGAAGCTCAGTACGACACAAATCTATGCTCGTATCGTCGATAAGACGGTGAGTAATGAGATGGATAAATTGGCAACAAAACTTGAAAGCACTCGATTTAGTGTGGGGTCCCTTTACTGATAAATCGATTACGATACATTACCCTCTGACTATTAGATCAGAGGGCAATGTGCTGAAAAACAATTATATAAATATTCTTATTTTCGTTTTTTCTTTGCTGCAAACTTTAATCTCATTATATTTACGACATAATAATCAAACGAATTATGGATAAGATTATATTGGTTACCCAGGAAGAGCTGAAAGCATTGATATATGAAGTTTTGGAGAACTATTATAAAGATAAAAAACTTGAGAAAGAACAAGAATACTCGAATTCGTTGACAATAGATGCTGCTGTTGATTTTCTTACTCACATTGGCTTTCCAACATCTAAGACTCAGCTATATAGATTAACATCCAATAAGAAAATCCCGCATGGCAAGTATGGGAACAGATTAGTTTTTCGAAAGAATGAACTTTTGATATGGGCCGAAAAGAATACAACCAGATATGACCAATAGATAGAGAAAAAAATATTGTGAAAATCAACAAATAAGAGGCTATTTTTTATATAGTCTCTTATTGTAATTATTCAGATTATTGTCCCTTATCCACCTTCAAAGAAGGGCAAGTTACTTCGTAAAAAAGAGATTTCAAGGCAGCAATAGAAAATTCTTGCTTTTCTGACAGCCGCTCCGTAATTTGCACAATCATCTCGAATCGTTCTTTGATATGCTGTTGGATTCCCAGAAATGCTTTGGCTTTACTGGATTTTATTTTCTCCCACTCTAATGGAGTAGCCTCTATTCCTGTATTAAATTCTTTTAGGATCCGTTTGTAGATCACCCTTATGCGGATGGGATATGCACCGTTATTGCGCAAATACCTTTTATCCAATACCACCTTGACACTAATGCCATCTTGTTTCCATGAATACATTTCTTCTACTTTTAAGTTTATGTGTGAGAGATTTTCCCTCTTTAAAAAAGTATAGAGATCAAAGTGGACAAGTGTTTAAATTGTGTGTGATTTTTTCGTAATTTCTATGAAAATATTTTGGCACCTGACATAAAATTGACATACAACTTTTGTCAAACTATGTATAGGCGAAGACAAATAAAATCAACTCAAATTGTGAATTCGAGAAAGGATAGTTTGGAGTGAATTAATACAAACAAATTACATACAAGTAGGCTCAATAAAAACGGCCGGACTCATAATCAGAAGGTTGGTGGATCAAGAAAAAAGAGGCTTAAATAGGGCCTATTTTCTAATAAATTCCAAATTTTAAAATTACAGGTAACTAGATTGCCATCCGATATCCAGATATACTACATTTTTGGTAGTAGTCAAGTGCTACGCATTCATGTCGGTTGAGTAATTATATATTCAATTCTATTGAATAATTACTAATTTCATTATATTTGTAAATCAAATAGCTATGACTATGCAAAAAAGGGGTATCATAACATTTAATCGGATTACATTTCAGCAAGAAATAGATGTTAAGTATCTGTCTGAAATATTTCAAAAGAGACCATACAGAGATAATGATGGTTTAGGATTTACTAAGGTCGAGATTATCGATAATGTTTTAGAAGCGACATTGCTTAAGCGAACCCCTACTTCAATAGTCGATTATGATCCTGCATCAGGAGAGTTTATAGAGAGAGACATCTTTATCTTTGAAGACATCTCTTTCTGCATCGATTTTACGAACAACCTGATTTACACTTTCTTTTCCTCGGGTAAGTTAAATAAAATAAAAGTTGCATTAAGAGAGTTCCTGCAAAATAATATCGCTTATACCAATTTAGAGCTCAGTCCTATAATGTTGGTTGACGATTTGTCTGATAGCGATTTTGAGTGCTCCATTAAGGAAATTGCTATCAGGAAATTTGTATATGAACAGGGTGCTTATGGTCGATATGTAGCAAAGATTATGGATTCCCAAGTTGGAGAAAAGCTACTGGAAGATTATTCTGATGAAATTCAGAAAATAACCATCGATGTTACATCGAATCAGTTTGAAGACTTCTCCTTGACAATCTCGACAAATAATACCTTGGCGGTAAAAAGCGATGAAGATGATTTTTATGGGATTATCGACACTATTAAAAAAATCATAAAATAGTCATGGCAGAAGATCAAGGTGTAAACGGCACAATTTGGAATAAAGAAGCCAATTATATTCTATCATGGTTTGGGTGGGAGACTATTGGGGATATAGATATGGATGTCCTCGGCGATGATGAGCAGAAGTATGGAGTAGATACTTTTCTTAAATTTGAGTCTCCTGTAAAGCACTTACCCCCATGTGTTATCTTAGAAGCTAAAAGTTATCAAACCAGCAATGTATCTAAGTCTATTGTGCAAGATTGGATTGATCGGTTAGATAAGAAATTATCAAAACTTAAATACTCTGAAAAAGCCCAAGAAAAATATCCTGCCCTTACAGAATGCGCGACATTAGACCTTGGAATAATTGCTATTTGGTTTCATGACTTAGACAACTATAAATCATTCCGACCAAAATTTGTCGAGATCCTAAAAAGTATCAAGACATCCAACAGACCTAAGCAAAGCGAAGGATATCATCGTATACTACTTCTTGATAATGCCCAGATTTTAAAACTATGTTCATTGCAGAATGCAATCGCTAAGCATAACCAAGAGGCAAGGAGCCTATTACAATTCTATTATCCATCATTCTTAATGAATGATAAACCAATTGTTAGAAGTAAAGTCCTTACTCCAGAATATATTTTTTCAAAAGTCATTTTAGCTGAATCTAAAGGCCAGGATGGCAAGGGCGAAAATGTGGTTTTCTATTTTGGTGACTTACAATCATCTTCTTTTGCCTATCCATTAAAAAATCTCTTAAGTAAGTGTGGTTTCATGGATAAAGAAAAGAAAATCATTTTATATCTATATAATACAGATAATGAGTTTAGAAAGATAAAGCCAGATATTGAAAAGGTTTTTAATGAAGTTGAGTTCACGATTAAGTTCATGGACAATTTGAGTGACCTGCCAGGAGAAGTTAAAACTATCGGCCATGAATAAGAACCTATACCCATCACCATATGAGCTCCAAGAAGTTTTAAGTAGCTATACAAAAAGAGCATTCGTTGATTTATTCGCCCGGGAGCGGGGTGTATTCTTTCTAAATGCTAAACATGAGGAAATTGCGCGGGATTTATCATATTTCTTATATGAAGAAAGTGAGATAGAAACATTGAGAGCTTTTGCATATCAAGCTGTCGCAAAACATACCTTAAGTGGATTCACGGTTAAGTCCAGTGACCAATTTTTCAGTTTAGAGCGATTATATGATAATATCCGCGAAAAAGGAGAGTTGGCCTCAAAAGGTTATTCTTTGGGTGCTTTATGTAAAGAAGATCGGCAAGGTCAAAAGCCTACTTATAAAGGACGTATAGAATATAAGAAGAAAAAGCCTGGAAGAATAGAATTTTTAGAAGAAGAAACCGGATATGCTGAATTTTCTTTTTTCGAAACAGCAACAGGAGAATGGCAAGTTGAAGTAGATGGCTCAAAGTCTGCTGATGGCAAAGAAGTACAACGTCTATTCTTAGGATCAATCGGTAAGACGGAAAGTATTAGCAATATATATATTGACGCTCTTAAACAGAAAGACACAATTGCATTTTTTGATGAATTGGCAACGTCTGGACTTGGGGCCGATTGGAGATTCCTTGATATAAAATACCTTGCGTTCAAACGAGGGAATATTGTTGAGGACGAAGATGATGAAGATCAAGAGGCGGGCATGGAAGAACTAACAGGAATTCGACAAGCTATTTTGGAAGGTCGCGATTTGAGGAATGATCCTTTTGTTGCTCAGTATGAGCAAGGAGGATGTATTTTTACCGCAATGACCTATGAGATCGAGAATAAGACATCTTCTGAGATAATTCAATTGCGAGCAGAATTTAAAGGTCACCCAAAAATTTTTGAGGTATCAATTACAGATTATGCTCTGAGGAAAGGATTAGAGGCAAAGAAGGAAGCTGCCACTATATCTTCCAATAGGCGTAAAGAATTAACATCTCTTTTTTGGAATAACGCAAAGACGGTTTTTGAATCCTTGATATAAGGCTTAACCTTTTTAAGGAACCCTAGCCTATTCTAATACAAAATCGGATAAGCAATTTGGTTATGGAGGTTATAACAATCGAATCGAGGGCATTTAAGTTGCTTGTCGAAAAACTGGATGCGTTAACGGAGTATGTTTACTCGATGGAGCGTCCTGTCGAGAACGAAGATGAAAATTGGGTAGGGAGTCAGGAAATCTGCCAGTTTCTGAAGATCAGCGAACGAACATTACAACGACTGCGAGCAAACGGTAAGATTACTTACTCTTGCATGAGTGGGAAATATTATTACCAGATTGGTCAGATTAAGAAGTTGCTCCGGGCACATATCCTAAAGAGTAACGACGAATGTTTACAGGATTTGATAGCACATCACACATTAGTAAACCGAAGAAAAGCAGTTTCCAGAAGGGTAAAATCCTATCAGGAACTGGTTTGCAAAAATGTCCCCGCCGGCGTCCCAGTTTGGGAAAACAACCCGGCAAATCAAAGGGAAGTCCTTGACGAGCAACATATAAGGAAGGCGAAGGTCAGACTACCGTTTTCCGCTCCAGGCGTCTAAAGTAATAAAACGACGAATCAAGTCAAACCCTCTGAAACATTCATTTCAGAGGGTTTTTTCATTCTTTTTGGCAAACACCAAAAGGAGCCCCCTTTGCCATCCCTGAAATCCGTTACTGTATCCAGCGGCAATTTGAACCCTCGAGGGGGTACACTTGACAATTTAAGGGGGTACAGTTCGAACTATTTTAAACTGTTTATCTGCGGTTTACCTAATCTTAATCAAAGACAGGTAAACTTATGAGAAGTACATTCAGGATTCTTTTCTTCGCACGATGGGAAAAGAAAAAAGAGAACCGGAAAGTTCCTCTTTTGGCGCGGATCACCCTCGATGGTGAGAAAGTAAAATTCAGTCTCAAAACTGACATTTCACCGGACATTTGGGAACCCAAGGCAGGAAAGGCTGTCGGTCATTCCAAAGAGGCCATTCAGTTAAACATGTATCTCGACAGTATCAAAGGTCGGTTGATCTCGCATTACCACAGGCTTGTCGAGGCTAATGAGGTTGTAACCGCCGCGATGATAAAAGACGCCTTCCTCGGATATGACATCAGAACCAATACTTTATTGGGGATATTCGAAGAGTTCAACGACCGGCAGGAGAAACTAATCGGAATAGATATCGCCCAGTCAACCTTTAATAAATACGACCTTACTTACCGGAGATTACAGGAATTCTTAAAGGTCAAGAAACGGAAGAACGACATTTTACTTAGTCAGGTGGACAGAAATTTCGTGATGGATTTTGAGACCTACCTGAAGACTGAATAGAAACTCGATACGAACTCGTCAGAAAAACTGATGCGCATCTTCAAGCGTATTACGACAATGTGTTTTAAGGATGGGAAAATGTCCCGGGATCCGTTCTGTAACTACAAACTTAAAAAGGTTAAAAAAGACAGGGGCTATCTGACTAAAGCAGAATTGGAACGCATTATCGATTTCGAACCGGACAACAAACGACTCGAAAAGGTTCGTGATATTTTCGTATTCTGCTGCTTCACCGGTTTCGATTACTCCACGACCGCTACATTAACCGATAAGAATATAGCACAAGACGACGAAGGCGATATATGGATCGAAACGCACCGGGTGAAAACCGGAACGCCGTCGAAAATCAAACTACTCGACATTCCGTTGTCGATCCTCAGAAAGTATGAACTAAAGCGAGACGGAAATTACTTGTTGCCGGTAATGAGCAACGCCAAGTACAATCTCTACCTGAAAGAGATCGCCGAACTGTGCGGAATTCAGAAGAACGTGACCTCGCACTGCTTTAGGCATTGTATCTTTTCTTATTTATTGAAAATAAGAAACTTACAAATTATATTTTTTAGACAGGTAACTATATAGAAACGAGCAGACTTCTTCAAGTTGCCAGATTTTGCATAAATGAAAGAACGTTTACTTTAGATTTCAAATATAGGAAATTTCTCAATCATAAAAAATAGTATGAAGAGAAAAATTTCATGAAGGGATAATACAATCTCCATTTGCATTTGCTTTATTCCGTTGTTATAAAAACATTTGAAATGGTATTTTATATTGAATTTTCGTAATTTTACTACGAAAATATCTATTATAGTTTCATGTATTGTTTTTTATTGCTATCTTTGCATCACATGACAGATAAATTCAACGAATATGATTGCAGAATTCACCATCGAAAATTTTTTCTCAATAAAGTCTCCACAAAAGATAAGCTTTGAACCTTCATCAGATAATTTTATGTCTGACGAATATTCATATGAAGTCAAGGATGGGGTAAGATTGTTGAAATTGGGCATCATCTATGGTGCTAACGCTTCCGGAAAAACCAATATCTTGAATGCTGTGGAATTTTTCAGAATGCTCGTTCTTAGGATGCCCAAAGACCGGAATGAGAAAACCGGGGTTGTTCCTTTTATGTTGGATGACACTTCAAGGAACGAAAAGACAAAGATGTCAATGGTGTTTTATATCAATCAGTCGAAGTATATCCTTACTTTTGAATTAGACTCAAAATATATCTATTCTGAGACATTGGTTGTTTACGATTCCATTCGTCCTACCAAATTGTATAGTCGTAATTATAATGCAACTACAGATTCCACAACAATAGATTTCGGTACAAACCTGAAAATGCCACGGAAGAGTCAGGATGTGATTTCCGGAAACACTATCAATAATTGCAGTGTGCTTGCCGCATTTGGTAAAAGTAATGTGGAACGTACCAAGTTGAATGATGTGTACGATTACTTTGCCAAACAAGTAAAAGATATATTGGCTCCTGGTATGCTACTTTCAGGATATGTAAAATCACAATTGGATAAAGATGAAACAGGCGATTTGAAGAAGTTCATTTTGAACTTTCTGAAAGCATCCGATTTCAACATTGAAGATGTCGTATTGCATGAAGAGGAAGAATTGATTACCCCTGAATTGGAGCAACTGATTCAAAATGCCCCTATTGACAATGAGGCAAAAGCTGAAATGCTTAGAAAAGGAAAAATCACCAATGCAGAATTGACATTCAAGCATAAGGTTGGCGACAAACTATACGATTTGTCTGAAGAATATGAATCCAATGGTACGATGAGATTTTTGGGGATGGCAGTAATTCTGAATTTCTTGTTGAAGACCAACCGATTTGTGCTTATTGACGAAGTCGAGACAAGCATCCACTATGAACTGCTGGCTTATTTTATAAAAGTCTTTTTAGCGAACAGTGAAGGAACATCCCAAATGTTGTTGACAACACACGACATCAATCTTCTTAATGAGGATTTCATTCGACGTGATACGATATGGTTTACCGACAAAGACGAATATGGCGAGACTAAAATAGTACGTCTTTCATCTTTAGGTCTGCACAAGAATCTTTCCCCGTATAATGCTTACAAACAGGGTAAGTTAGTTAAGCTTCCGTTTCTTGGTAGTCAATACATTAACCTAAACGACTAATGATATGAGGCGGACAGTAACAAAAAGTATCGCCATCATAGGCGAGGGAGAAACGGAATGGTTCTATTTTGATTCATTGAGGGTGGCGTGTCGTTATCCTTTCAAGGTTGCGCCTGATTTTCCACAGCATAGCGATATCAATCATATTCTAAAACAGGTAGAATCTTATTTGAACAAGCAATATGACTTTATCATATGCCTTTTTGATATGGACAGGCTGTATCAATATCCTTCCGAAATGCAACTATACCAACGAGCAAAGAAAGAGTATAACAAGAAGAAATATGCCGGAAAGGTTATGTTCGTAGAAACGAATCCATGTACGGAATTTTGGTTCTTGCTCCACTTTCAACCCAATGTAGTTTGTCGGCGATATGAAAGTTACGACCAATTGCTTCCTGAGTTACAGAAATATATGCCGGGATATGAAAAGACAAAGCGATATTTCATACGTACTAATCTCTATAAATATTTGACAGAAAATGGCGATTTGGAGCGTGCAATGTCTAATTCAGAGAAACTGTGTCAATTATGTAAAGAGTCACCGGAAGATTTGAAGGCATACTCTGAGATTCATAAAGTAATAGAGTTATTGAATAAGATTTAACAGATCTTTATTCCCATTATGGATTCAGAATGTTTAATACCATAGAAACAATCAGACGGTGTAACTCAAATAAAAACGTTCTTAAAATGTACTATTTCAAGACGGTCATACGTTAATTTAATAACTTTATTAAATAATGAGCTAAAATATGGACAATCAATATAAAAACATAAATTTCAAAGAGTTGTGTAATGAATTAGGACCTGAATTCATTCAAAAGATGAATGAAGTTCAAACAAAAGAAGACGAACAAGATTTTAATAGTATTAGAGACGGTCTGAAAAAAGGGATATGTTATATCTGTGGAAAACCATTGGATTATGTGGACGAGAATAATCCTTGTTTTCATTGGCTCATCAATCCCGTCATAAAGAAAAAGCAGTTAAAAAAGATGCTTTATAGTGGGAAAGGTCTTTTTAGATTGTATGGTTATTTGGCATGGGTTGCAAATTCCGATAAGCCATTTACTAATATTGATGATACAAGTGAAGGAAACGACTGTAATAAAATTTTCGAATCTACAATTAGATATAAAGAGTTCGAATGGACATTTTCTCTTGCGAAAACTGATTTTGAAGGGCACCCAGGTACAAATACCGACTATTCACATTTCCATATTCAGATGAAGAAAAACGGAAATGTGATAATTAAATTTAATGACTATCATATTCCTTTTTCTGACAATGATAAATTGATGATTGAAATGATGAATCAAGATGTTATGATACATATTCCGAGTTATGAAGCAGGTCTGAGTATCTTCTCAGAATTAGAGTATGATGAAGTCCTGCAATTGATGACTCGTGCTGACTCGGAAAATTCTGCAGCTTTTCGGACACAAACATCAATTGCAATTCCCGAATACTGCAAAAAGGATGTATTAATTAAAATTCAAGAAATTCAACAAAAAACCAATTGGACTGCCCCTATGATAATTGAATACTTAAATAAGGAATTTAATTATGGTATTATGTATAAGACACAAATAATTCCTATTAATCCCATAAACAAATCACATCGAAAGTAGATGAAATAGGTTATGAAAAAAGTGCTCGACATTTTGGGGAATGGGCAACTATATATAATTTTGTAATAAACTGATTTACTATATTTTATAGTGCCAATACTTCTTTATGGTCAACTCTTAAATAGATGTTTTTATAATGAAAATAGGAGACTATAATTACCTAAAACCTATTCTATTTCTTGTTTGTCTTTGAGGTTCTTCAAATTGTTGTCTAATATTGTTATAAAAATCCAAATCTTTGCTATTTATAGATGAGGTGTTTTCTTTAATAACCTCTTCGAGAAGAGACTGAGAAATTTCCACATCATCTTCAAAAGCTCTTGTTGCTGCATCATTAACAATATAAGCAATGTCTGAAGCTACAAAGTTTTCCGTCATCTCAGCAAGGTGCATATAATCTATGTCATCAGATGCAGGTCGATCTTTCATGTGGATTTCAAATATACCTTGTCGAGCATCTTTATCAGGAACAGGTATATAAATAACGTTATCTATGCGTCCTTTTCTGAGTATTGCTGGGTCTATCAAGTCAGGACGATTTGAACTGGCAATAATAAAAATATGGTCTTTACCACAGTTATTCATTTGTGACAGAAATTCATTTACCTCTCCCGATTCACTTGAATTATTAATTTTACTACGATTAGGAACCAATGCTTCAAATTCATCAAAATTCAGAATCGTTGGGGCATTTTTCCTTGCTTCATCAAATAAAGCACCTATCTTTTCCTGTGAACCATGTACATATATGCTGGCAAGATCTGACGATTTAATAAATACGTAATTATAACCAGCTTCTTCTGCAAATTTCTCTGCGATAAAAGACTTTCCACATCCTGGAGGTCCATAAAGCAGCATACCATTAGGTATCTGTATTTTAAAGCGTTCAGCTTTTTGTGGATCTTTCAAAATGTTGATAATCTTTTTCTGCATGATAGATTTTATCTCATTCATACCAGCAACATCAGCAAACCCATTACCATGCTTTGGTTGAATCTTGCTTTTCTCTTCTGTCTGACTTACACGAGTCATAGAAATAGGCGGAGCATCGATTTCAATCTTACGTTCTATTGCATCCAAGAACTCCTTGGCAGATGCAAAACGTTGGTTTGGATCAGGAGCTAATGCCTTGACCATAACTTTCAACAAATCATTATCCATCTCCATAATTTGGATATTTGGTAATGATAAAGGCCCATTTCGTTTTTCCACAATAGCCTGAACCTGTTCTTGCAAGGTTAATCCTGCAAGATTTGCTTCCCAAGGCATAATTCCGAAAATAAGCTTGTAAAGTACAACTCCTGCAGAGAACAAATCAGAACGAACACTACCATCGCCAAAGAAGCGTTCTGAAGCTACATAATATAAGTTCTGACCATGCCAAGATTTTGTATCAGGCTTTAAATCGGCATATCTTGCTGCACCAAAATCTATGAGCTTAAGATTATTTAGATTACCCACAGTATCAAGCATTATGTTCTCAACGGTTATTTCATTATGAATCACCGGACGTTCAAGAGTGTGGATAAAGTTGATGGCAGAGAGGAGTGCAGACATAACCTGACGGATCTCCATCGGGCTAAGAGTTCCACCTCTATACAATCTGTCATTAAGATTCTCTCCCTTGACATACTCGGTGACAACATACAACAATTGATGACCGTCCCTTTCAAGCTTTCCAGAGTCAACAAATGAACATAAATTCATATGATTTAGACTACTGGCTAACTCAACCTCGATAACTTGCCCATCCTTGTCATACTGATACACTTCAAGTTCCTCCATGAAAATCAATTTCAGGAACTTTACTTTTCCATTTTCATCCTTAACACGATATGTCTGAGCATAGCAGCCTTCCTTATGAGGGAAGACAACTACATACTTTCCGATGTTGTCGTTTTTCTTGAATAGGAACATGATAATGATTTCTAATTTTTTACAATAATAACTTCAGCAGGACGAATCAAATGTCCCTGTCTTGTATAACCTTGCTTTTCTATAGATACTATATCACCAGTCTCTCTACCTGGATCCGGTTCAGTATCTGCTACTTCACATAGTTCCTCAATGGATTTGTTATTCTCGAATTCAATTCTCTGCACATTAAACTTCTCCAAAACTCCCAATGCTTTTTTCTTTGCATTAAGAAGTCTATTGATAGCTTTCTTTGTAGTTTCATCCTTGTCCAATTCACGCTCTTTAATTGTTTGTTCTGCTCTTTCGAACGTATCCAGGACAGTCAAAAACTCACAGAAAATCTCATCAATTCTCTTATCTTGACTTTTTTCAAACTCTTCAAGTTGATTTCTTAATGTAAGATTCTCTCTTGATAGTTCAGAAACTTTATTAGCTATTTCACTTCTTACACTCATAGGATTCTATTTTAACGAGTTATACTTGTTCAAATCCAACGCATCCAAATTAACCTCTTCACTTTTAACAGAAGATGCTAATGGAATTACTTTCTCTTCATCCAAAATCGGGAAAGTAAAGTCAGCGGCCAAACGCTGGGCTGGCTTTCTGAGGGTCGCCTGTGCTTCGGTTATCTCTTTCATCGTATATTTTTTCGACTTCAGAGCTTTAATTTGCGATTTAACAATGTCTGAGTTACTAGCATCTTGCTTTAACCCTAATATTTTATATGGATTCTTCATACTTACACTTTTATTACGTTAGAATGGAAGATCAAGATCATCAAAAAGACCAAGACCAGCAAGTCCGCTAAGTCTGCTAGAACTAGAGTTGCGTACATCGCCAAGTTTTTTATAATAATCTAGTCCGGCTTTAAGTGCCCAACCTTTATCATTAAGAGATCTTCCTGGAACGCTTCGTCCCATTAGAAGCATACGGTTATTTATATCGAGTTGGTTCCAAATATTGGAATATGACTGAGCCAATTTACCCTTGTGTCTATTAAATGCAGCACTCTTATTATTGTTAAGTGAATCAAGAATTGACTTTACAGAAGAGGCTCCCCATTTATCAGCAATTACATACTCCATGATACACATATCGCACAAAGTAACCAAATTTTGACAAATACGGTCATTATTTGGATTCTTCTTATAAAGTTCATAAACCTCTTTTAAAGCTTTGTCTTTCGACATAGTGCCACTATTAACCTTGTCGACGATAACAGAAAGAGCAGCTTGAAAACGAGCATCTTCAACTGCAAACTTAAAGGCATTGCCTGTATTTCTTACTGCATTGTCAACAGCAGTTCTATCAGCACTACTGTTATTTTGTTCAGCCTGGACTGCCAATGCCGCTAACATACCTTCCAAGTTCTGTTTTACCTGAATGCTTGACGGAGCAATTGTGTAAACACGAACCATATACCCAACACCATCTCGTAATTGCATCCTGTCATCGTTCAAGCGTTGAACGATTTCGCCATTTGCATAATTAGAGAAAGCCAAGGACAATGGAGCTTCATTGAATGACTTACAGATAATCTCGTACACATCAATGAATTTCTTATAATCCATTTTGGACTTAATATCCTCATTCATGCGACTTGAAGCAAAAGACTTTAATGAGGCATACAACTTGGAGTAATTCTTAATCTGAGGCAAAGAAGAAAAAGCAGAACGGATAGTCGTAACACTCCCCGACATAGCAGACTTGCATTTTTCAACTTTCTGTTGAGCATCACTATAAGAAGAATAATCATTATCCGAAAAACCGTATCTCACACCAAGGTCTAATGCGTTTTCTTCATTATCATAGCCTTGTGCTATATCATAATCCAAAGCCTCCTTTATGGATTTTCTAACAGTTGGCAACTGATTTGCCAAATGCGGTGATGCCGTAATACAATCCTGATCCAAGTTAAGTTCCATCAAATCATCCAAAGCTTCCTTTTCTTCAGTGAAGAACTGCTCATATTTAGGATAATTGTCACGAATGAAAGTTTCCATTCTAGAAGACAATGAAACTTGAACATCCTTAATGGCAATATTGTGATTATCTACCGGATCATCAAAATTAATGTTATCTGGTAAATTGTCATAATCATAATCACTTGTTCGACCTAAACTGCCTTGAAGAGTAAATGTAAAATCATCATCCCAAGAAGTATAATCCAAACTCTTCACAAACAACCTGTCGGTATATACAGCAGAAAGCCAAATTGATATAGCATATTTCAGGATTTTCTCCTTAGCTTTTCCAGACTCGACGACACATAATGCTGCAATGGCAACATTACGGAACTGATTGTCATTCTCAATATATGCAGGGTACATTGCTATGAGCTTGTCGAAAGCTTTGTCATACTGTTCCTCATTAAACATTCCCCTTAATATATATGACTCCAATTTGCTCTTGTAAGAGTTGAATTTTGAAGAGGTATCAGTCAATTTACTAGATATTTTAGCCTTATATTGATCAATCTCTTGTAAGAAAGAGGTTGCCTCTGCGACAGTCATTGTCCCTTCAATAACAGACTTTATCTTTTTATTGAACTCTAAAAGATACTTCTCGGACTCCTTTATGTAAATATTTTCACATATAGTCAAGAGAGACGTTTCATTAGGAAGATACTTCTTCAACAGTTTTTCTGCATCAGCAGGCCGAGTAGACTGTAACAAATAACAAGCATAGCGGTAAGCCAAATCATCCTTAAGCGATTCATGCGATTTCAAATCCAACGCATTGACTATACGTTGCTCCTTTGACGAGTCGATAGTACCCGATTTGACATTACAAATTAGAGAACGCAATTCCGCACGACCTTTATATGAAGGAAGATTCTCTGATTTAACTGCTTCATAGAGTGCAATCGCCCTTTCGTATTCTATATCAGACTCCAGTTCGGTTGCGCAAGACCATTCTAACTTAACAATATCTTTGGTTAAAATGTCAACTTTTTCTTTCGCATAATCCGAATTGCACTGGGCGTTTAATAAAGTTCTTACTTTAATAAAGCTGTCAATTACCTTTTCCTTTGGCTGTGCCTTTGCTTTATTATACAGCAAATCTATATAGCTGTCCCATAGTGCATAATATGAAGAATCCTTAATGTCTTTTGTATTCTCTACACTTTCTGAAATTTGAGAAATAGTATCTTCCTCAAACTTTATTTTTTGCCCCAGGGAACTAACTTTAGAAAAGTCACGGTTACGCAATTCGATGAAAAGTGGTAGCCAATACGTCTGATAACCTTTTATTCTATCTAAGATTTCATACGCTTCTTGTTCTTTGCCACCATCATAAGCATTTCTGGAAAGGAGGACAAGTTCCTTTAAAGCATCTTCTTTTGATGACTTGAAAGACAAGTTGACCTTACCATCTTCACATAGACCTAAAACGAGATAATAGCACTCTTTTTTCTCCGAAGTTTCGGATGTATATTTACTTTTATTATAATAAACTTCTGCAAGTAGTGTTTCTGCTTCATTATCAACACCCACCAGTGATTTTGCTTCTTTTTCAGAAAGCTCAAAATCCTGTTCTTTTATCAACTGCCGAATTATCTGTTTTTTCCTCTCCAACAACTGTTTATCAGACAAAACAGATATTGAATGATTGATAATGGATATTGCATCAGGCGATTTCTTATTCTTAGATTCATTCAGTGAAACCGTTATATAATAACTATTCACGTCGCACTTTTTTTGAATCAAATACTCAGAAGCCGTATATGCATAAGCATTGTCATTCAAAGAATCCAGTGACTTGCAGAATGCCATCCTTAATTCTTTTGTATGCAAAAACTTCTTATGCTTATCCGAAACAAATTTGACAACTTCTTTCGCAATATCCGAAGATGGTGAAATCAAAGTGGCAAAAAAGAGCATACTTTCTTTGACATCCCAGTATTTTTCCAAGAAAGACATACTTTTATGTCTTTTTATCTTAGATATAGCAGTATCAAAGAAAAGTTTTTCAAACGACGATATACTAACAAATGGAGACAGTACATCTACAATGGTATCTTCATCTGTATTATCATGAATAAGCTGTTTCAGCTCACTTTCATTAATCTTTGACTGATTACCATTTGAAACAAGGTTTTCAGCTTGATTGAGGTAGATGAAGTCAAATGTCTTCTCAGAAATAAACAAACGGCAAATATTAATTGCAGACTCAGGATCAGCCTTTTCTGCAATCTTTGCTATTCGCATTTTTAAAGAATCAATCTGAACGTCAGTAAGCTTCAAGTCATTAGCCATTTTAAGCAACAGCTTTACTTCTGTAGCATTTGCCCTAGCATTTAACTCTTCAAGTACATGAACACACCTTGTATTGTTAAACTGATTGTCTGATGAGAAATATTCAGATGCAAAAGAATCAAATAAAACAGAAGTCTTATAATCTGATTTCTTTGCAGAGGAAGCTGACAATGAAACCAGTTCATTAGCAGCATCTTTGCATAACGACGAATCTGAACAGAACTCAGATAATTTCTTTGAATTTTTTACATCCTCGTCCTTCTTTAAAACAACATTCACGACAGCATCAACCGCAAGTTTTTTAAAGTCTTTATCTAAAGACAAGAAAGGAGTCAACAGCCTTATGATGCGAGAATATCGATTCTTAGACTTCAACAAATCAACAAATGCCATTATATCTGATGTACGGCTCTGTTCATACTGATTCAATTCGGCAATTGTTTCATTGATTAGCAGGTCATAAGAAGAAGTTTGCTGAGATTTAGAAAAAGCCAGATAAGCATGGTATCTATGACGTTTCTCATCATAAGCACGATTATTTTTCCGATATATCTGAATTGCATCAATCAACAAAACCGCATCATGATAGCTTTCACCCCTAAATCTATCATTAGCGAATGACTCTATGTTATTCAAGTGTGTAGTCAGACACCTTTCATAGTCCTGCCTACTCTGCTCATTTGAATAACCTTGTAAATCGACAATGTCTTTAAGGGCCTTCAACTTTCCTTCCACGCCTTGTGAATGTGAAACAAACATGTCGGCCAGATGGACTATTGCAAGATCCTGATTGCCTAAAAGAGACCTATATATTTCTTCGGCCTGGTCTAAGCTATTTTCTGATACCAGACGGTCTGCCTTATCCAAGCGACTATCATAGTATTTGCCTTTTATCCAGCTTATTAATCCCATTTTATTTTATTATCAAAGTATCACCTACATTTAATGGAGTTTCAATAGTTCTGTTATTTTGTTTGGCAATTTCATCTGCACGAGTTCCCGTTCCATAGAACTTTTTACTTACAGACCAATATGAATCCCCTCGCAGCACAACATACTTATAGTTAGAACTTGGTTGTTCATTTACTGTCTTACTCTGAGCCAACTGGGTATTTAAGACCTCAACAGAATCCTTTAATTGAGACAATTCTTCTGTTACGGATGACGGGACAGAGGGCTTTTGAGTGAAAAGCATTACGCCCAATCCCGCAGCCGCTATAATAGCGACTGCGGAGATAGGTTTCCAAATATTTGTTTTATGTCCTTCTCCAGGAATCTGTTCAATCACACGATATATGCTTAGATCGCTTCCGCAACAAGGACACTTTACGTCTTCATTAAGGAAATCTGGAATACCAGTTTTCCCACACACTGGACATTTTGTATTTTCAGCCATAATATTATCCAATACCTATGCCCGTGGTAGCACCAGTAGCAGGCAGATTGATATTACCAATTAAATGTTCATTTGCAGAGAGAATGTCTCTTGCTCGCTGTACATTTCCTTCATTGAGTGCAGCCATAAACTGATTAAATGCGACCAAAGCTTTATTAGCGCGTACTGGATCATCCTGGTCATGGCCGGCAATATTTAGCATGAATCCATGAGTAAACAATCCATACTTCTCTGTCAGGTCATCCAACTTGTTTACAGCATCGTTTTTCTCCATTGGTGAAGAAGCGTTCTTGTAGCGGTCAAGTTCTCTACGCATTGCTGTTTTATCTTCGTCTTTGATAAAGCGGCCAAAATTTTCCAATTGTATCTGGGCGATTATCAACTGCACGGGAATATCTTCGTCTTTGGTTGTTGCAACTTGGTTTGCAGACTTCAAAGAATCCTCTATCTTCTGCCATTCACTACTCTCTGGAGAATAGTTGCAAGAAGATATGGTATCTATAACCTTCTGCAACTTATCTACGAAATCAGCTTTCTTTGAATCACTGATATTCGGGTCGTTCATTACCCTGTCAAAAGCAGGAGCTATAGCTTCAAGACAATGAGCGTCCAAAGCTCCTCTACTTAAAACAACATTTGTAGTCTTACCTGTTGCAGGAACCCTTACCCTAACATTCATGTTTTCATCTTCATTTAAGCTGAAAGTGAATTGAAGTTCACTGTGAACTGGAAGGTTTTCAGGGATAGTAAAGTAACCTGTGCCCAATTTCTCCATCTTATCATTTTCGGCATCACTAAACAGTTTGACACCGACAATTTTTTGATTCTCTACCAATGTGTAGAATTTACGGTTTTCTTCACAAGGCAATGGAGTATTCTCGTCAATGATCTTCTCATACTGGATATTATCAGCATCGTCTGATACCTGTATGAATGACTTATGCTTGGTAGTGTGACTTACTTGTACACCTCCTTCTTCAACTGAAACCTGTTGGATGGCCTCTACAGACAGGTGGCAATGAGGGCATTCTGAAGTACCAGCAGGAATAGCCTTGCCACAATGTGGGCACTCAACTTCAGTACCAAGAGAATGCGATAAAATAGCTGCACCTTCTGCTATAGCGAGCATGGGTTTCTCTGAAGAAAGAATCTTATCCTTACCATATTTATCACATAACATCTTTCTTACAAGAGGAATACATGAAGAGCCACCAACCAAAAGTATATTGTCAATGGTGTCTATTGGATAAGCGGTTTTCTCGAGCAATTCGTCTATTAAGTCCAAAGAACGCTGTACGAGAGGGCGAATCATGCTCTCAAACTTTTCTCTCGTCAACTTGACCTCAATATCAATGGGAGAACCATCTTCGTCTTCCAACTGGTCAAATATTGAAATTGTAGCCGACTCAGACTGACTTAATGCCTTTTTTACACTCTCTACATTATCTTTCAATTCACCCTGAAAAGCATACTTCTTTCTTTCAGGTAGTTCTTCTATCAATTTATGAATGTCCACATTATTGGCTTTACCTGCTTCTGAAAGAACATACTCAGAGATGAGTCTATCAATGTCATCACCACCAAGCCAACGGTCACCACCAGTTCCTGATTCAATGAAATTACCTCCAGAAGCAACGAGAATAGACAAGTCAAATGTGCCTCCACCAAAGTCGTAAACGAGAAAAATCTTATCTTCATCAGCAGCCATCTTGTCTGCGCCATAGGAAATAGCTGCGGCTGTAGGCTCTGCCAACAAGCGTTGAACCTTCAAGCCGGCAAGTTCAGCAGCCTTGCGAGTTGCCGTCTTTTGCTTCTCGTTGAAATATGCAGGAACCGTAATTACGGCATGAGTGACTTCACCACCAAGCTTAACAGAAGCATCATTCTTTAACTGGCGTAGAATCTCAGCACTGATTTGTTCTGGGGTGTACTCTTTGCCATTCATAATGACAACGACAGACTCGTCTGTTCCACCAGACATTTTTGAAATGCCATAAGGATACATGTCCTTATCTGCTTTCATTTTTTGCACCTGAGGATCGGAAATAGATGCACCCATTAGACGTTTTGCAGACACAACAATATTAGGAGCATATCTTCTCCAATTCTTGTACGGTGCATTGCCAACTGTAAAGCTTCCACTTCTGTCAATGGCTACACATGAACGACACAGGTCCTCATTGTTTGGGCCTGTTGCAATAACTCTCACAGTTGCATCCTTAAATGCAACAACGGAATTGGTGGTTCCGAGGTCTATACCAATACTTTTAGCCATAATATTTTTTAAATGTTAAATTCAGTTTTATCTCTTGATAAGAGATAAATGCAAGTAAAATCATATTTGAAAATCAGTATGTTCTGTACCTATGAGAATATGATTGGCTCAACAGACGGATAGCTTTAATACAATTTATGGCATTATTAACAAGCTGTTTATGCTTATTCTTCAGTATTTTCCCTATCTTTGCATATAAACTATATCTCTTATCAAGAGATTCGGCTTTTTACTAAACAATTTTCACACCTGTCCTGTTATAAGTCTTTCAGAATAAGTCCGTTCGCCTTATCCACCACATTCGTGTCAAGTGAAGCAAGATAGATGCGTGTCGTTTCTTCTGAATCGTGCCCCATACCTTCACTAATGACTGCAAGAGGGATATTTTTGCTTTTAGCGATACTGGCCCAGGCATGTCTTGCACAGTACATACTCAAAGGATGAGTAAAACCGACTAAACGGGCTATCTCTTTCAATGCAATATTTACACGAGAGATGGCATTTCTGTACTGTATCCGTTCATTGGTACATCGGGTAATTATTGGCAATAGGTATTGCATGTCAGAATAACTTTCATACTTATTTACAATTTCTTCCATACACTTTTCCCATTTAACGGTGAGTTGCCGACTAGTCTTTTTTCTCCTATATGTCAGAATTTCATTTTTCAAATCCGATTTTCTTAAATATGCCATATCAACAAACGACATTCCACGGGTATAGAATGAGAATAAGAACATATCCCTTGCATAATCAAGATGCGGCTTCAATGTCAGATCAAGTTCCTTGATATACTTGATGACTTTTAGAGGCACAGCACGTTTCACTGTCTTGTCAATGCCTGTATAAACATGTCTAAACGGGTACTTCTGTTCAATCAGTTCTTTTTCCACAGCACGGTTATACACGGCACGCAAAATACGCATATAAAATGAAACGGAGTTGGGACAAATTTCCTTGCTTTTCAACCATGCCTCATATAGCATCATCATATCGCTATCAATTTCACAAAGAAGTATATCTTGTCCGTAGCGAAACTTCATGAAGCTGTTCAATGCCGCAACATAAGTTTCTGATGTCCGTATTTTGTTCAATAATCTTAATTGTTTGATGATGCCCTGCATAAAATTAAAAAATGACTGTTCATCCACCCTGTATTGAAAGGCAACTATAATATCATCTGCCGTATATCCGGTTTTCCGGTTATCCAGTTGGCGGATAATCATGTCCAGCCGTTTCAGGTCCCACTCCATGCGTTCCTGCAAGGAAAGGAGCCGATTGCTTCGCTCCGAACTACCGACAATGATACAGTTTCCAGCTTCGTTCCATTCGTTCGTAAATATCCGATAATCCGTCTTTAACTGACGGATTACACGGTTCTGGATTATCTGATAATAGATGGTACCTTCCTTTCCCTCTATGGTGGAAGGTCTGAATTTCACTTTTACACTGGCCATGGGCTTACTTTTTAGGTTCGTCCGTAATAGACTTGTCCTTGATGGACTTCGCCTTGCTGTCCAGTTCTCTCGCGGCCTGTTCTTT
>OHBK01000236.1_pt1 | contig 21414 bp, 20 predicted proteins | sample 1577371 | NCBI WGS metagenome assembly OHBK01 (sample SAMEA3879555, study PRJEB24766) | human gut metagenome | biome: human-associated habitat; feature: feces | place: USA | collected 1985/1987
TCCGGCGACAGGGCACCCACCTGTCCGTAAGGGTAGGTTTGATTGCCGCAGACGACCGGGCGGGATCTTTTTATAGCATTGCATCCACCGCTGGCCTGCCACAAGGCCAGTGTGTGGATTTTTTTATAGGACGACCTCTCAGGCGCTAACGCGCCACCTCTCCTATTAGGAGAGGTGGCATTGCGCAGCAATGACGGAGAGGTTTTGGTGATGATGGAAAGGATGTGCATTGCGGTATGAAAAGCGAACATCTTGTGGGGACGAGCATCCCCCGTTTCACCTACGACACCCCAACGGTGCCGGGCAATGATTTTTACGCCCTGTGCGAGGGGGAGCATCCGCTGTGCATGATCTTCCTGCCCGGGTTCGATCACCCTGTCAGCCGCGAATATATCACCCGTTACCTGAAAACGCTGCCCCAGCTCAAGGGGGCACGGCTTGTCTGTGTGGTGCATTCCTCGGCGCAGGCGGTGGCAAAGGCCACCCACGGCTCAGATTTCCCCTTTCCTGTCATCTGCGACGGCCCCGGCGTACTGTACGGCTACCTGGGCGTAGAGCAGACCCGCGGCCTGCTGAGCTGGAGCTTTGCGGCCCAGAAGATCTACAAGGCCGCCAGAGATGCCGGTTACCACTACGACACCAAAGCCCCTCAGCTGCTGCCGCTGACGCTGGTGGTGGGCCATCTGGGCAAGATCCTGTTCACCCACTCGGGCCGCAGCCAGACCGACCTGCCCGAGGACTGCGCCGCCATCAGCGAGATCGTGCGGGCTGTGGAAAAGGCCACTTCCCCCACCGACGGCCCCGCAGACCCCCACTGCTCGGACGAGACCCTTACCCTGCCCGATCTGATGGGGTGGGATAACTGAATGATCCACAAAAACGGCTGCTGCACATTTTCCGTGCAGCAGCCGTTTTTTCATTCTTCCGTTTCCTCTGCAAACAGCCCCGGGATGCCGCAGACAGCGGCCACGCCCACCACCGTAAACACGATGCGCGACCAGATGGAGCTGCTGCCGCCCAGCAGCCAGCCCACAAAGTCAAACTGGAACAGGCCCACAAGCCCCCAGTTGATGCCGCCAATGATCATCAGGATCAGGCATACTTTATAAAAGGTCTGCACAAAAAGACCTCCTTTCCTTTGGGCAGTTTTCCCCATTGGAAAGGAGGTTATGCATGTTACAGCATCCACTTCGGGCTGATGACCCGCGCGCCGCCCCGATCGGGCTGAGCCACATACACCTGCGGCCACTGCGCCCTGACAGCCTCGGCGGCGCTTCGGGCAGCTTCTTCACTCTCAAAGATGCCAAACACAGCCGCGCCGCTGCCGGTCATCAGGGCAGTGACAGCGCCGTTCTCTTTCAGCGCGGTCTTGATGGCCTCGTTGTCTCTGGCACCACTGCATTCCTCCAGCGCGTTGCCTGCGGCGGCACACACACCCGCCAGATCCTCGGCGCGGATCGCCTTTTCCTGGGCTTCGCAGTCGGGGTGGGTGCTGCTGCCCACTTTGTCATAAGCGGCAAAGGCTTCCGGGGTGGAAACGCCGTAATCAGGCATGACCACCGTGAACCAGCAGTCCGGGCAGGGCGGCAGGGCTTTCATCACATCGCCCACGCCCTGCACCCGGCAGGTGCCGCCCATCAGGGCAAAGGGCACGTCCGCGCCGATCTTTGCCCCCAGCGCGCAGAGCTCACTCATGGAGAGCTTTGCGCCGTAAAGGACGTTCAGGCCCACCAGCACACCGGCGGCATCGGCGCTGCCGCCTGCCATACCGGCACGCACCGGCACATTCTTGTAAATGGTGATCTCTACACCCGCCAGCAGGCCGGTATAGTGGAAGAAGGCCAGCGCCGCCTTGATGGCCGTGTTGGAATCGTTGGCGGCCACCGGGCTGCCCGGCAGGGTCAGGCTCAGGTTCTGGCTGCGGCGCAGCACCACCCGCTCGTACAGGGTGATGGCCTGCATCGTCATATCCAGGTTATGGTAGCCGTTGGGCAGCAGGCCCACTACATCCAGCGCCAGATTCAGCTTGGCCGGGGCCAGAACGGTCACGCAGTTCAGTTTTGCCATCGTTCTTCCTCCTCACTGCTCTCCGCTGTTGATGCCGTTTTCTTTCAGGAACTCCCGGATGCGCTTCATGGCCTCGGTCAGGTGCTCCACGCTGTAAGCATAGGAAACACGGCAATAGCCCTCGCCGGATGCGCCAAAGGCATCGCCGGGCACCAGCGCAACATGCTTCTGCTCCAGCAGCTTTGTGCAGAACTCCTGGCTGGTCATGCCGGTGCTCTTGATGCAGGGGAAGGCGTAGAACGCGCCCCGCGGCTCAAAGCAGGTCAGGCCCATAGAGTTAAAGCCGTGCACCACCAGGCGGCGGCGCATGTTGTACTCATCCCGCATCTTGTCGATCTCACCGTCGCACTCCCGCAGGGCGGTGATGGCCGCATACTGGCTGGTGGTGGGGGCGCTCATAATGGCGCTCTGGTGGATCTTGGTCATAATTTTGATGATGGGAGCCGGGCCGCAGGCATAGCCCAAGCGCCAGCCGGTCATGGCATAACTCTTGGAAAAACCGTTCACCACAATGGTCCGCTCGGCCATGCCGGGCAGGGTGGCAATGGAGACATGGGGCCGCAGGCCGTAGTTCAGCTCGGCGTAGATCTCATCCGAAAGCACCATGACGTTGGTATCCCGCAGGACCTCCGCAATGGCTTCCAGATTCTCCCGCTCCATCACCGCACCGGTGGGGTTGTTGGGGAACGGCATGATAAGGAGCTTGGTCTTGGGGGTGATGGCAGCTTTCAGGGCCTCTGGCCTGAGGCGGAACTCATCCTCCTGGCGGCAGGGCACATGCACCGGCACACCGCCGGACAGGGTGGTGATGGGCTCATAGCAGACAAAGCAGGGCTCCGGGATGATTACCTCATCCCCGGGCTGCACGATGGTGCGGATGCACATATCAATGGCTTCGCTGCCGCCCACGGTCACCAGCACCTCCCGCAGGGGGTCGTAGTGCAGGTGCATCCGGCGCTCCAGATATCTGCAGATCTCCGCCCGCAGCTCTTTCAGGCCTGCGTTGGCGGTGTAGCGGGTGCGGCCATGCTCCAGGCTCTCGATGCCTGCTTCCCGCACAGCCCACGGTGTTTTGAAATCCGGTTCGCCCACGCCCAGACTGATGCACTCAGGCATATCAGCGGCCAGATCAAAGAATTTGCGGATGCCGGAGGGGCGCATCTCCCGTGCGGCAGGCGCGATCAGTTTATCGTAATCCATCACAGAACCGTGCACTCTCTTTCATCGATCTCTTCGTCCTGATACAGGCGGCCCTCTTTTTTATAGGTGCGCAGGACAAAATGGGTGGCAGTGGACAGTACATCGTCCAGCGGGCTCAAGCGCTTTGCCACGAACAGGGCGATCTCCTGGAAGGTCTGGCCCTTGATGACCAACTGCAGGTCATAGCCGCCGCTCATCAGCAACACGCTCTCCACCTCGTCAAAGGCGGCAATGGTGGCTGCGATCTCATCAAAGCCGCGGCTCTTCTTGGGGCTGACGTTCAGCTCGATGACTGCTTCCACCCGGTTCACCCCGGCCTTTTCCCAGTCCACAAGGGTCTTGTAGCCCTTGATGATGCCCTGCGCCCGGGCCAGGTCGATCATAGCCGCCACCTCGGCGGGGGATTTATTCAGCATGGTGGCAATGTCCTCAATGGGCAGCCGCGCATTGTCTTCCAGAATCTTCAAAAGCTGTTCCATGGTCGTTTCTCCTTTGTTTTGCGCGGGCGGGCGCACCCGCCCCGCTGTTATTTTTCAGTATAGCACAAGAATCGCCGCTTTGCATCTTGTTTTTTACATCAAAGCAGTATAGAATGTCTTTTCCGCCTGAAAACTGCTCTTTTTTCCAAAAAGAGTGTTCAAAAATCGGCAAATCTGCTATACTGAAATTAAACCCTTCCGTCAAAGCCTAACGGCTTTGCCACCTCCCCTAATAGGGGCGGCCTTGGCAGAATGATACAGTTTGTGCGGAACGGGGAACTTGCAAAACTCCACGCAACGCCAGAGGCCCCACTACTAGGGGGGCTGGCGCGAAGCGCCTGAGGGGTTTTTACCAGAAACAATGGGGGTAAGGAATATGAAAGCGTTTATCACTGTCATCGGACACGATACCGTGGGCGTTGTTGCCAAAGTGGCCGCCCTTTGCTGCGAGCTGAACATCAACATTGAGGATGTGACCCAGAGCGTTCTGCAGGGCATGTTTGCCATGATCATGCTGGTGGACATCTCCAAGTGCAGCGTCAGCCATGAGGAGCTGCACACCCGCACCGATGCTCTGGCCAAGGAGATGGGGATGCAGATCAATCTGACCCGTCAGGAAGTTTTTGACGCGATGCATACCATCTAACAGACAAGACCTCTCAGACGCTTTGCGCCAGTTTCCTTAATAGAGGTGGCATTGCGAAGCAATGACGGAGAGGTTCAGAAAGGATACTCTTATGAGCATGATGAATACCGGCGACATCCTCGAGACCATCGAGATGTTCACGCAGGACAATCTGGACGTGCGCACGGTCACCATGGGCATCAGCCTGCTGGACTGCATTGATCCGGACCCGAAGAAGGCCTGCGAAAAAATCTACAATAAGATCACCACCAAGGCAGCCGATCTGGTACCCGCCGTGGAGCATATCAGCGCCGAGTACGGCATTCCCATCATCAACAAGCGGATCAGCGTCACCCCCATTGCCATGCTGCTGGGTGCCTGCCCCGATGCAGACCCCGTGGACTTTGCCAAGGCACTGGATGCCGCAGGCAAAAAGGTGGGCGTGAACTTTGTGGGCGGCTACACCGCCCTTGTGCACAAGGGCTTCTCGGCCGGTGACCGCCGCCTGATCGAGTCCATCCCCCGCGCACTGGCTGAAACCGACATCGTGTGCAGCTCGGTGAATATCGGTGCCACCAAGGCAGGCCTGAACATGGATGCCATCAAGCTGATGGGCGAAGCCGTGAAGAAGGCCAGCGAGCTGACCGCCGACCGCCAGTGCATCGGCGCGGCAAAGCTGGTGGTGTTCTGCAATGCACCTGAGGACAATCCCTTCATGGCCGGTGCATTCCACGGCCCCGGCGAGCCCGACTGTGAGATCCACGTCGGCGTTTCCGGCCCCGGCGCTGTGCGCGCCGCACTGGCAAAGCTGCCCAAGGATGCTCCCATCGACGAGGTGGCGGAGCTGGTCAAGCGCACCGCCTTCAAGATCACCCGCGTGGGCCAGCTGGTGGCCAATCTGGCCTCCAAGGCTCTGGGCGTGCCCGCGGGCATCATCGACCTTTCGCTGGCCCCCACCCCTGCTGTGGGCGACAGCGTGGCCAACATTCTGGAAGAGATGGGCCTTGAGACCTGCGGCTGCTGCGGCACCACGGCCTGCCTGGCCCTGCTGAACGATGCTGTGAAGAAGGGCGGCGTGATGGCCTCCAACCATGTGGGCGGCCTCTCCGGTGCCTTTATCCCCGTCAGCGAGGACGACGGCATGATCCACGCCGCCGAGTGCGGCTGCCTGACCATCGAAAAGCTGGAAGCCATGACAGCTGTCTGCTCGGTGGGCATCGATATGGTCATCATCCCCGGCGACACTACCCCCGCTGTCATCAGCGCCCTGATCGCCGACGAAGCCGCCATTGGCATGGTGAACAGCAAGACCACCGCTGTCCGCGTCATTCCCGCCATCGGCCGCAAGGCAGGCGAGATCCTGGATTTCGGCGGTCTGCTGGGCTATGGTCCCATCATGCCGGTCAATCAGCGTGACCCCTCGGTGTTCATCAACCGCGGCGGCCGCCTGCCGGCTCCCATGCAGTCCCTGAAGAACTAAACCTCTCAGTCACCTGCGGTGACAGCTCCCCTAGTAGGGGAGCCCTTGTCATTACAGTCAGGCTTCACTGCAAAAATCAAGTATCAGAATAAAATGTGTCAAACAGGCCCATTCTCTGGTTATCATTTCCAGAAAAGGGGCCTGTTTTTTATGCTGCCATTCTTTGCCCGCACGCTCACCCGCCGTGAGATGGCGCTGGGGTGCGCCGTGCTTTCCCTTGCGCTGCTTCTGAGCGCCCTGCCTGCTGCCCTGCGCTGGGGGCAGGCACAGCTGGACACCGAGGCCCTCCTCTGTGCCGACACCCTGCGCTTCCACATCCGGGCCGACAGCGATTCCCCTGCCGACCAGACCGTCAAGCTCGCCGTGCGGGATGCTGTTCTGGCCTACGCCGATGTCCACTGCACCGCACAGGACAAGCCTGCAGCCCTGCGCTGGGCGGCAGAGAACCTGCCCGCACTGGAGCTGACGGCCCGGGCCGTGCTGGCAAGACGGGGGATCTTTTCCACCGTTACAGTACAGCTGGTGGAAATGTACTTCGATACCACCCGCTATTCCACCGGCATCCTGCCCGCCGGGCGGTATCAGGCCCTGCGCATCGACCTGGGCGGCAACGCCCGCCACGGCAAAAACTGGTGGTGCGTGCTCTACCCGGGCCTGTGCCGCTCCGCCTGCGGCACCTACGCCCTGCCGGAGGAAAACGATCTGGTGTGTGGGTCGTATGTGGTGCGGTTCAAGTGTGTGGAGTGGTGGCAGCGGGTGACGGCGAGCCGGGAGGATAAGGTGCTGATCGAAACAGCCTCACCCTCTCAGGCGCTTCGCGCCAGCTCTCCCAAAGGGAGAGCCAATTGAAGCTCACGGTCAGCAGCTTCTAAACCGGAGATATGCGTTGCCTCTCCCTTTGGGAGAGATGAATTTGCGAAGCAAAGACGGAGAGGGCAAAAACGCTATGGCACACCTCCCCACAGCGCTGCATACGCTGTCGTGGAAGGAGTGTGACCACAATGGCGATCCCTGCTTATTATTCGTTGATCCAAAAGGGCTCCTACGGCCCGGACGAGGCGCTGGTGCAGACCTGGCTGAACGGCGTGCGTGACCAGTGCAGCTATTACCCCGCACTGACCACAGACGGCCGCTTTGGCACCAGGAGCGAAAATGCCGTGAAAGAATTCCAGCTCCGGAACAATATGAACATGGACGGCAAAGTCGGGGCCAATACCTGGAATGTCCTCTACGCAAAGTACACCGCAAAGCACGGGCTAGCGGTGCCCTATCCCGGCATCGTGATGCGCACCGGCATGTCCGGCGGCACCATCCGGCTCATCCAGCAGAAGCTCAACACGCTGGGGGAGAAGATTGGCACGGACGGAAAGTTCGGCTCCCGGACTGCCGCCGCTGTTCAGCGGTTCCAGCGCCACAACGGCCTGAACGCTGACGGTGCTGTGGGCAAAGCCACCTGGGCAAAACTGTTCCCCGCTAGTTAAAAATTTCAATCGGCTCCGGGCAAAAATGCGGTTAAGAGATCTTCACGCCGACAGGCGGGAATCTCCAGCATTTTTGTTCGGAGCCCTCTGCTTTGGGGTTACTAGGGGCGAGCAGCCCCTAGTTCGTGCCTCCCGCGCTTCGAAAGTAGCGGGTGCTTTTCTGGTTCTCTTTTGGCACGCAAAAGAGAACATTCCGTGGTATAATAGAGCCATCCTTTTAGAAAGGGGGCTTCCCCATGCGTTTTCTCCACCTCTCCGACCTGCACCTGGGCAAACGGGTCTGCGAGTTCTCCATGCTGGACGACCAGCGCTATATTTTAGAGCAGATCTTATCCCTGCTCGATTCCCACCCCGTGGATGCCGTGCTGCTGGCCGGTGACCTGTACGACAAACCCGTGCCGCCTGCCGAGGCGGTCCGCCTGCTGGACTGGTTCCTCACCGAGCTTTCCCGCCGGGAGCTGCCGGTGTTCGCCATCTCGGGCAACCACGATTCCGCCGACCGGGTGGCCTTTGGCTCTGCCCTGCTGGCCGAAAGCAGGGTCTACGTCTCACCGGTGTTTTCCGGCCCGCCGGAGCCCATCACCCTCACCGACGCACACGGCCCGGTCGATCTGTACTTACTGCCCTTTTTGAAGCCCGCCATGGTGCGGCACGTCTGGCCGGACGCACCCATTGAGAGCTACAACGATGCCCTTGCCTGCGTGCTGGATCACTGTTCGCCTGACCCGGCCCGCCGCAGTGTGCTGGTGGCACACCAGTTCGTGGCAGGAGCTGCCTCCTGCGAGAGCGAGGAGCCCAGCGTGGGCGGCATCGACTGGGTGGATGCCGCCTTGTTCGACAAGTTCGACTATGTGGCGCTGGGGCATCTGCACAGCCCCCAGAAGGTGGGCCGGGATACCCTGCGCTACTGCGGAACGCCGCTGAAGTATTCCTTCTCGGAGGCCAGCCAGCACAAGAGCGTGACCTTTGTGGAGCTGGGCGAAAAGGGCAGCGTGACCATTGCCGCCGAACCGCTGGTGCCCCGGCACGATCTGCGGGAGCTGCGCGGCAGCTACATGGAGCTGACTGACCGCCGCAATTACGAGGGCAACGCCGTGGACGACTACCTGCACATCACCCTGACCGATGAGCAGGACATCCCCGAGGCACTGGCCCGCCTGCGGGTCATCTACCCCAACCTGATGCGGCTGGATTACGACAACCGCCGCACCCAGACCCGGCAGGAGCTGGATGCCCCTGCAAAGGCCGAACAGAAAACGCCGCTGGAGCACTTTGCAGATTTTTACCAACTGCAGAACAACCAGCCCCTGACCCATGAGCAGGCGGCATTCTGCCAGCAGCTCATTGAAAGCATCTGGAAGGAGGAGGACGCATGAGACCGCTCAAGCTGACCCTCTCGGCCTTTGGCCCCTATGCAGGCACCACCACCCTGCCGCTGGAGCAATTGGGCAGAGGCGGGCTCTACCTCGTCACCGGCGACACCGGCGCGGGCAAGACCACCCTGTTCGATGCCATCACCTACGCCCTGTATGATCATTCCAGCGGCGGCGTGCGGGATGGGGCCATGCTCCGCAGCAAATATGCAGACCCCGGCACCCCCACCTTTGTGGAGCTGGAATTTGAGGTGCGGGGGCAGCGGTACACCGTCCGGCGCAACCCGGAGTATCTGCGCCCCAAGGCACGGGGCGAGGGATTCACCACTGAAAAGGCGGATGCCGCCCTGACCTATGCCGACGGCCGCCCGCCTGTGACCAAAGCCAAGGAGGTGACTGCCGCTGTCATTGATATCATCGGGCTGGACTACAACCAGTTTTCCCAGATCGCCATGATCGCACAGGGGCAGTTCACCCGCCTGCTCAACGCCACCACTGAGGAGCGGAGCAAGATCTTCCGGAAGCTGTTCCGCACCCAGCGCTACCAGAAACTGCAGGAGGCGCTGGCCGAGGAAAACTCCGCCCTCACGGCCCAACGCGCCGCCCTGAATGCAAAGCTGGACGCAGTGCTTGCGGGCATCTCGTATGATGCCGCAGACCCGGCGGCCGAAGTGCTGGGGGCGCTCTCGGCGCAGATGCCGCCGGACGCAGTGACCACCTTGCTGGAGGGGCTGACCGCCCGGCAGGAAGCCGCCGCCGCACTGGCCGCAGACGCTCTGGCCGCGCTGGACAGGCAATTGAGCACGTTACAGACCACGCTGGGCGCGGCAGAGCAGGCAGAGCGCCAGCGGCAGGAGGTTGCCGGAGAGCTGTCCAAGGCCCGAAGCACCGCCCAGCTGGAATCCGCCAAGGCCAGCACCCGGCGCAAAACACTGGAAGCGCTGGATGCGGCACTCACGGCCTCTGAAGCAGAGCTTGCCGCTCTGGCCGATGCTGACACCCGCCGGGTAGAGTTGGAGGCAGAAGCGGCCCGTCTTGCCCAGCGGGAAACCGCACTGAACGAGCTGGCCCGGAGCCTGACAGAGTGCCAGCACCGGAACACCGCCGCACGCACCGCACAGGAGGCCTACCGGCAGGCGGCGGGCAGACAGACCGAGGCCCATTCCACCCGGGACATGCTGGAGCGTGCCTTTCTGGATGCGCAGGCGGGTCTGCTGGCTCAGACGCTGGAAGAGGGAGCCGCCTGCCCTGTCTGCGGCAGCACCCACCACCCGGCCAAAGCCCACCTGCCCCGCACCGCCCCCACCGAAGTGCAGGTGAACAAAGCCAAGCAGACCGCCGCCCAGGCCGACAGCGCCGCACAGGAGGCCAGTGCCGCCGCGCGGGAAGCACTGACGCGGGAGCAGGAGGGCCGCGCCCAGCTGCGGAAGGATGCCGAAGCGCTCCTGCCTGAGCGGTTCACTTCGCCCGAGGGGCCGGTGCCCCTGACCGTGAGCCTGCTCAAGACTGCGCTGGCCGAGGAAAATGATGCTCTGCACACCGCACAGGCTGACCTGAAGCAGCGCCAGACTAAAAACCATACCGACTGCCGCCGCAAAAAAGAGCTGGAAGCCCAGCGCAAAGCGCAGGCAGAGCAGCGCACCGCTCTGGAAGCGCAGGTGACGGCAGCCCAGCAGGCTGCTGCCGCCGCCCAGGCTGCGGTGCAGACACTGGAAGCCCGGCAGGCTGCGGAGCAGACCGCGCAGCCCCAGAAGATCGCGGCGCTCAAGGCAGAGCAGAACGAGCTGCTGGCCCAGCGCAAAGCCCTTGCCGCACAGGAGAAAAACCTGAACGCCCGGCTGCTCCCCAACCGGAGGGCGCTGGCCGATCACCGGAAGCTTGCCGACCAGCGGGACGCGCTGGATGCCCGCTGGCAGTGGGTGAACGCACTGGCCTCCACGGCAGGCGGCACCTTGAGCAGCAAGCAGAAGATCCGGCTGGAGGCCTACATCCAGATGAATTACCTCGACCGCATCCTTGTCCACGCCAACACCCGCCTGATGCAGATGACGGCGGGCCAGTACGAGCTGGAGCGCATCGGTGCCGAGAACCAGCGCAGCCAGTCGGGCCTTGACCTGGGAGTCATCGACCACTACAACGGCACCCGCCGCAGCGTCAAGACCCTGTCCGGCGGCGAGAGCTTCAAGGCCTCGCTGGCGCTGGCCCTGGGTCTTTCCGATGAAGTCCAGAGCACCGCAGGCGGCATCCGGCTGGACACCCTCTTCCTCGATGAGGGCTTCGGCTCGCTGGATGAGGAATCGCTGGAGCAGGCCATCCGGGTGCTCTCCGGCCTGACCGAAGGCGACCGACTGGTGGGCATCATCTCCCATGTCGCCGCCCTGAAGGACCGCATCGACCGGCAGGTGGTCGTGCACAAGGAGCGGAGCGGGGGCAGCTGGGTGGAGATTGTGACGTAACCCCACCGACAAAGCCTATCGGCTTTGCCACCTCCCCTGGTAGGGGAGGCCTTGGCAGAGCGGTTCAGCCTGCGCACAAAGGGGAACTCACCAAACTCCATGCAACGCCAGAGGCCCCACTACTAGGGGGGCTGGCAATGCGAAGCATTGACTGAGGGGTTTCACCCCTTTCCCGCATAAACGACCACACCTCCGCACACATTAAGTGCGGAGGTGTTTCTTATGTCCCACAAGCAAAAGCATGTCGGCCCCACATCCAGCCGGGTGAGCCCGCCGCTGGGGGCGCTGCCCAGCCAGCCGGACAGCCCGGAGGTGCAGCTGCCGCCGCCGGAACCGGATCTGCCGCCGATCCAGGCGGTCCCCATGACGGACGGCACACCGGCAGCCTGTATGCAGAAAAACGCAGAGGAATTTCTGGCAGGAAATACACCCGGCGTAATGGCGCAGTATGCCCCCGGGCTGTTCAGCACTGGGCAGAAGCGAAACAGCCGCCAGCCCGCACCGGATGACCCGGAGGCGGTAAAAGAACTGGTTCGCCTGCGGGAAGAGGAGCCTTATGGTTGACCCCCTCCGTCACGCTCCGTGCGTCAGCTCCCCTCGCAGGGGAGCCTTTGGCAGGACGTTCCGTTTTGCGGATATCGCTTGCGGCTCCTGCAAGTAAAATCAAAATTTTCAAATTATTTTCCAATTACCTGTTGAAATCTTCGCCGCGTTCTTATATTATGATAACAAACAAAGCAAAGGCAGGTAAGGAAACATGGCAGAAATCAAATACGAAGTGGTCCAGCGCATTGCAGTGCTGTCTCAGCGTCCCCGCGGCTGGGAGCGCCAGCTCAACCTCATCAGCTGGAACGACGGCGAACCCAAGTACGACATCCGTGATTGGTCCCCGGACGGTACCCGCATGGGCAAGGGCATTTCCCTGAGCGGCGAAGAGCTGGCCATCCTCAAGGGCATTCTGGAAGATCTGGAGCTGTAAGATGGACTACCGTGAGGAGTTTTTGCAGATCTGGCATCAGTATGTCTCCCGCCCGGGCAGCGAAAAGCTACTGGACTGGCTGGACAACAAGACGGATTTCTTCTCGGCTCCGGCCTCCACCCGGTTCCACGGGGCCTGTGACGGCGGCCTGTGCATGCACAGCCTGAACGTCTACCATGCCCTCCACGACGGCTTTTTCACCGAGGGCGAGAGTGAGGAGAGCTATGCCATCTGTGCTCTGCTGCACGATCTGTGCAAGGCCAACTACTACAAAAAGGGCACCCGCAATGTAAAGAACGATGCCACCGGCCAGTGGGAAAAGGTGCCCAGCTACAGCGTGGAGGATCTGTTCCCCTATGGCCACGGCGAAAAGAGCGTGTTCCTGATTGAGCGGTTTATGAAGCTGAAGGTCGAGGAAGCGGTAGCCATCCGCTGGCACATGGGCGGCTTCGACGATGCGGCCAAGGGCGGCTGCTTCGCCATCTCGGAAGCTTACGACAAATACCCGCTTGCCGTCAAGCTCCACATTGCCGACCTGAAGGCCACCTACCTCATGGAACACCGCACCAGCGCCGTGCGGTAATATCCCCAAGACGCAAAAAAGACGATGCACAGCGTTTGTGCATCGTCTTTTTGTTATACAGTCATTAAGCTTTCCAGCTGATGTACCAGATCCACCGCCTGATGGTCGAGCGCCGTGGTGGGCTTCCAGTCCGGCTGCTCAAAGGGGCAGCGTTCCTCCTCCGGTTCCGGCGGTGCGGCCTGCGGGGCAGGCTCCTGCTCCGGTACAGCATCCGGCTGGGGCTGCTCTGCCTTGGGGGCATCCGCCGCCGGGTGGAACACGATCACCGGCAGGCCGGGCTGTTCCAGCACCTTGGGCTGCGGGGGCACGGGCGGCAGCAGGCTGTTTGCCCGCGCCTGCTCACACAGAGCTTCCAGCTCGGCGTTCTCCTGCCGCAGTGCCACCATCTCCCGCTCACAGGCGTAAAGCCGGGTCTGGTAACGGCGGATCTCCGCATTGGCAGCAGCAAGACGGCGGTTCAACAGCTCCGCCTGAGCGGGCTGGCTCGGGAGCCGTCTCCCGGTTTCCGGTTCGACCTGCGCCATCGTTTCCTCCACTTCCTGCACCCTGCGCAGAGCGCGGCGGTATTCACGGGCAGCGGCGGCACAATAACGCTCCACACAGCGCAGCACACTGGTCCTGCGGCAGCTCAGCCATTCGGTGCGCAGCCAGATGTCGTTTGGTACCATCTCTGCTCCTCCCGCTCACGCGCGCAAGAGACCACGCCCCCTCCCGGGCGGTTCACACTGTAACTTACAAACTTACTTGCGCTTATTCAGGATCGCCAGCAGCTCATCGTAGTAACGGTTGTCGCTGCTCTCTTCCTCCACCGGCTTTGCAGCGCTGTTTGCGGCGGCAGCAGGCTGCTGCTTTGCGGCACCCGCGCCGGACACATCAGAGCTGAACACTGCGCTGGGGGTGGAAGCACCGGCACCGGCGGCGTTGTTCAGGCTGCTGCGCAGACCATCGGCGGCCTTGTTGTCAAAGCCGGTGGCCACAACGGTAACGCGCATCTCATCGGACAGGTTCTCATCGAACGCAGTACCCCAGATGATGTTTGCATCGGGGTGAGCGCTCTGGGTGATGAGGCCGGCAGCGGTCTCGACATCCTCCAGGCCGATATCGGGGCTGGAGGTGATGTTGATGATCACGCCGTGTGCACCGGCAATGCTGGTCTCCAGCAGCGGAGAGGAGATCGCAGCCTTGGCAGCGTTCTCTGCCTTACCTGCGCCCTTGGCGCTGCCCACGCCCATGTGGGCGTAACCGGCATCCTTCATAATGGAGCGCACGTCGGCAAAGTCCAGGTTGATGAAGGCGGGCACATTGATCAGAGCAGAAATGGACTCCACGCCCTGACGCAGCACATTATCGGCGGCCTGGAAGGCGTTCATCAGAGTGATCTTTTCCTGGCTGATCATCTTCAGGCGCTCATTCGGGATAACGATCAGGCTGTCAACGTGCATGAGCAGGTTTGCAATGCCCTGCTCTGCCAGGCCCATCTTGCGCTTGCCCTCAAAGGAGAAGGGCTTGGTGACGATGCCCACGGTCAGGATGCCCAGATCGTGTGCCACCTCAGCCACAACGGGAGCCGCACCCGTGCCGGTGCCGCCGCCCATACCGGCGGTGATAAAGACCATCTGGGAGCCCTTCAGGGCATTTGCGATCTCGTCCTTGCTTTCCTCGGCAGCACGCTGGCCGATCTCGGGATCAGCGCCCGCGCCGCGGCCCTTGGTGAGCTTGGAGCCCAGCTGCACTTTGGTGGCAGCATGGTTCTTGGCCAGCGCCTGCTGGTCGGTGTTCATTGCAATAAATTCTACGCCCTGCAGACCGTCGCTGACCATGCGGTTGACTGCGTTGCCGCCGCCGCCGCCCACACCAATGACCTTGATCGTCGTAACGTTTTCATCCATTTCTTCGTCGAGCATGAGTGCCATAACTTTTGTCCTCCATCGGATATGTTATCGTAAACCTGCGCTTTTCGCACAAGAAGAGTTCGATACTATACTTATATAACTGTATCGTATCATCTTTTTGCCCCGATTGCAAGACAAATTTGTTTTTTTGCAGAGGTTTTTTTCACCGTCCCGTTTCCCGGGGCCGATTCCCGCCGAATTTGCGCCCCTAAACCAGCCAAAATCTCTGTAAATCCGGCATAGCCCCGGTCGATATGCGCCGGGTGGGTGATGACCGTGGTTCCCCGGGCCGCAAGCCCCGCCAGCACCAGTGCCGCCCCACCCCGCAGGTCGGGGGCCTCCACCACGGTGCCGCACAAATGGCCGCCCGGCGCAATGGTCAGCACCCTGCCCGCCGTTTCGGCCTGTGCGCCCAAGCGGCAAAAACCCTCGGCACAGCCGAACCGACGCTCAAAGATCACGTCCTCGATGCTGCTCTCACTGTCGGCACAGAGCATTGCCGCCGCCAGCAGCGGGGCAGCATCGGTGGCAAGGGCCGGATAGGCTCCGGTGAACACCCGGCCTGCCCCGTGCAGCCGCCCAAAGCGGGAAATTCGCACCGTATCCCCTGCCGGTTCCACCCGGCATCCCATTTGTCCCAGAATTTCCAGCACCGGCGCATAGAGCGCAGGGGCGCAGCCGGTCAGTTCCACCCGGCCGCCCGCCACCGCACAGCCGCAGGCCAGCGTGGAAGCAAAAATACGGTCGGGCAGGGGCGAAAAACAGCACCCGGAAAGCCCCCGCCGCCCTTCGATGCGGATCGTGGAGCTACCTGCCCCCTCGATGCAGCCGCCGCACCGGTTCAGAAAAGCGGCAAGGTCGGCGATCTCCGGTTCCCGGGCCGCCCCCCGCAGGATGGTCCTGCCTCTGGCACAGGCAGCGGCCAGCAGAAGTGTCTCGGTGGCCCCTACGCTGGGGAAACGCAGGGTGATCTCAGCCCCGTGCAGGCCGGAGGGAGCCGTCAGCACCAGCCGCCCCTCCCCAGCTTCCAGCTCCACCGCCCCCATTTTTGCCAGCCCCGCCAGATGCAGGTCGATGGGCCGGGCCCCGATGCGGCAGCCGCCAGGCAGGCTGGTCTCGGCGCGGCCCAGCCTTGCCAGCAGGGGCGCGCAGAACAGGATGGAGGCCCGCATTTGTCCCGCTGTTTGCCCCGGCAGGGTGCTGTTGGCAGGCGGACCGGAGAGCACTGCATCACTGCCCTCCCACCGGGCGGAACAGCCCACGCCCCGCAAAAGCGCCATGCAGTGTTCCACATCCGCAAGGCGGGGCACAGCCTGGAGCCGCACCTCTCCCGTGCAGAGCAGTGATGCTGCAAAAAGCGGCAGAACGCTGTTTTTCGCTGCCGGAATTTTTACGCTTCCGTTCAGTGGGCGGCCCCCTGTCACCACGATCCGTTCCTCCATGTCCGTGCCCCCATTCCGCAAAAGATACCCCACCGTATGCAAAACAGGGCCGGAGTGTGAGGCGGACAAGTTTGTTTTGTAATTTATAGCATCCTCGCCCTCTCAGGCGCTTTGCGCCAGCACCGGGTTGCGGCTCCCAGCATCCGCTTCGCGCAAACCCTTGCGCTTGCGTCCTGCTGGCCGCGGCCCCAACAACTCCTCCCTCATTCCGCCGCAGGCGGTGGTCGTCGTCGTTGCTCCCAAAGGGAGAGCCTTTGGCAATTCAACTTTATGTTTTCTATTCCGTCAGGTCTCACCTCTTGATACGGATAGGACAATACCCATCTCTCCCAACAACATCATCAGGCTCGTTCCTCCGGAGGAGAAAAAGGGCAGGCTGATGCCGGTGTTGGGGATGGTATTGGTGACCACGGCCACATTGAGGACAGCCTGCAGAGCCACCTGCACGGTAAAGCCCACCACCAGCAGCGCCCCAAAACGGTCGGGAGCATGGGCGGCAATGGTAATGCCCCGCCAGAGCAGCAGCACGAACAGCAGCACCACGGCGCAGGCCCCCACAAAGCCCAGTTCCTCGCAGACGATGGAGAAGATGAAGTCGTTCTGGGGTTCGGGCACAAACAGATGCTTCTGGCGGCTGTTCCCCAGCCCCAGCCCGGTGGCCCCACCTGAACCGATGGCGTACAGGCTCTGGATGGTCTGGTGGCCGTCCCCCAGCGGGTCGGCAAAAGGGTCCTGCCAGGAGCGCAGGCGGTCGGCGGCGTAGGGCACAAGGTCCGGCATAACGACCACCGCCGCCCCAATGGCGGCCGCCCCGCCCACGCCCGCCAGCACGAACCACCGCAGACCTGTGCCGCCCACGAACATCAGCACTGCCCCGATGCCCAGGATCAGCAAAGTGCCCGAAAGATGGGGTTCCAGCAGCATCAGCGCCGCCACCACCCCCAGCACCAGCACAAAGGGCAGCACCCCCACCGCAAAGCTGCGCATTCTGTCATGGTTCAGCGAGATGATGTGCGAAAACACCAGCACCACGGCAAATTTTGCGATCTCGCTTGGCTGCAGGGTACCCACCCCCGGCAGCACCAGCCACCGTTTGCAGCCGTTGTATTCCGGCATAAAAAGCACCACCGCAAGCAGCACCAGCGAGACCCCCAGCAGCGGCCAGGCCAATTTGTGGAAGATGTGATAGTCCACCCGGCTGGCCAGCCACAGCCCCGCAATGCCCATGGCAGCGTAGAGCAGCTGGGGGCGCAGGTAGGCAAAGGCATCGCCCCGCCGGTAAAGGGCCACCGCCCCCGATGCGCTGCCCAGCATCACCAGCCCGAACCCCACCAGCGTGAGTACCAGCACCAGAAACGGCAGGTCCATGGCCGGCAGCGGCCGCAGCGGTGCCTTGTGCCGCCCGCCTGCCACGGCAGTCAGTTTCATGTCGTCACCCCCCAGTTTTACTATTGTACGCCATGCTGCTGTTGGCTATACGGATATTATCGTGACGTTGTGCATATCTTGTACACTAGCTCACCCTCTCAGGCGCTTTGCGCCAGCTCCCCCAAAGGGGGAGCTTTTGACAAAATCATAAACTTTGTATCGAATGCCAAGGCCTCTCCCTTCGGGAGAGGTGGCATCGCGTCAGCGATGACGGAGAGGGTGAGCCCGTTAAAGGGGGTGACATCATGCCCAGATTTCTCCGCACCCTGCCCGAGCGAGGATTCCGCCGCCGGGCACGGGCCGTAGCGGTGCTGTTCTGTGCCGTCTGCCTGGGGCTGGCCGTGCGGCTCTTTTTCCTGCAGGTGCGCACCGACGGCTTTTATGCCGACCGCGCACAGGGCCAGCAGCTGCGGGACACCGTGGTCCCCGCAGACCGGGGGCGCATTTACAGCGCCGACGGCCTTTTGCTGGCCGCCAACAGCAGCTGCTGGACCCTGCGGGCCTCGCCCCGGGAGATGCCGGAAGAGAAAATCACCCTTGCCGCCCACGGCCTTGCGGAGATCTTAGCGCTGGACGAAGCGGCCCTGCTGGAAAAATTCAGCGACCGCCGCTCCAACGACTGCCTGCTCCGCTACCGGGTGGACCGTGCCGCAGCCGATGCCGTGCGGGACTTCTGCGAGGAAAACAGCATCACCGGCATCCGCATCAATCAGGACAGCAAGCGCTGGTATCCGCAGGGAGCGTTTCTGGCTTCGGTGCTGGGGTTCACCAATGTGGATAACGCAGGGGTGGCCGGGCTGGAACTGAAATATGATGATCTGCTCACCGGGGAAAACGGCGTGGTGCTCACAGCTGTCAACGCCTGGGGCTACACACTGGAGCAGAGCTACGAGACCGAGCGTTTTCCCACCGAGGGGGACGGCCTGCAGCTCACCATCGACAGCTGTATCCAGCACTACCTTGAAAATGCGCTGTCCTACGCCGTGCAGGAGCACCATGTGGCGGCGCGGGCCGTGGGGATCGTCATGGATGTGAACACCGGGGCCGTGCTGGCCATGTCCACCACGCCCTCCTACGACCCCAACGAACCCCGCGTCATTGCCGACACCGCCGCCCGGAACGCCGTGGAGGCCCTGACCGGTGATGCGCGCAAGGCCGCTTTACAGCTGGCCCAGCAGACCCAGTGGCGGAACAAGGCCGTCAGCGACCTGTACGAGCCGGGCAGCGTGTTCAAGCTCATCACCTGCGCGGCGGCGCTGGATGCCGGAGCCATCACAAAGCATTCCAGCTTTTACTGCGGGGAATCCATCTCGGTGGCAGGCACCCGCTTCCACTGTGCCAACCACAAGCGCCATGGGGCCCAGAGCGTGACCCAGGCGCTGGAAAATTCCTGCAACCAGAGCTTCATCCAGATCGGGGCCCGGCTGGGCAGGGAGGCCTTCTGCGATTATTTTGCCGCCTTCGGCCTGCGGGAGCCCACCGGCATCGACCTGCCCGCCGAGCCGAAAAAGAGCCTGTACTATACCGCCGACCGGATGGGCCCGGTGGAGCTGGCCTCCTGTGCCTTTGGGCAGAGCAGCAAGATCTCCTATCTGGAAATGGCGGCGGCAGTCTGCGCCGTGGTCAACGGGGGAAAGCTGATGCAGCCCTACGTCGTCTCGGAGATCCTGGCCCCGGACGGCAGTACCATTGAGCAGCTCTCCCCTGTCTGCAAACGGCAGGTGCTCAAGGCAGAGACCAGCCAGACCATGCGGGAGATGATGGAGGCCGTGGTGCTCCACGGCGGCGGGCGGAACGCCCAGATCCCGGGCTACCGGGTGGGCGGCAAGAGCGGCACCAGCCAGAAGCTGGACAGCGCCGACGAGAAAGCCCGCATCGCCAGCTTCGTGGCCGTGGCCCCCATCGACGACCCCCAGTTCCTCTGCCTCGTCTGTCTCGATGAGCCTCACAGCTGGACGACGGCGGGAGGCAGCCTCTCGGCCCCGGTCTGCGCCGAGGTCCTTGAGCAGACGCTGGTCTATAAGGGCATCCCTCGGGCCAGCCTCCCTGCTCCCTCCACCGCTGAGACCTCTGCCGACCTCCCCGAGGATGGAGACAGCTTCGATGGGGCGTGATTTTTTCGTAAAAGAAAAGACCGCCTGAAAGCGGTCTTTTCTCATATCTTCATGACATCGTGGAAATAAGGCAGAGTGGAATATTGGTATCTTCGCATATACTCTCTGGGATGGAGCGGGCGGCTTCCGTCTACATGGTGGATGTAGTCTTCCAGATAGTCCAGCACCTCTCCGGCGATCTTCCTGATGCTGCGGATCGTTTCGTTGTACTCATCTTGGTCCACCACCACATTTGCGCCGTCAAGGTATTCTGCCTTTTCCACCAGCACCATCTTGGAGTAATCCAGTCCTGACCTTGTGCGGCGGGAGCGCTCTGTCCCGCAGAAGAAGAAGGCGTTTTTATGATGGATGGAGGAGCGGTAGGGCACGCAGATGAAATAGTCCAAATGCAGGTCGATGAGCAGACAGCTATAAGGTCTGCCCTTCTTATACATCAGCTCTGGATACTGCTGGGACGGATAGTTCCGGATAAATTCTGCCGAGAGCTGATAGATCGCAACTTCAAATTCCATATCCTGCCTCTTTCGCAAAAAACGGGGCCAGCCTTTCAGCTGACCCCGCCTGAACGCTTCGCCCGGTCAATTTTTATTTTACCGATGTGTCAGAACCGTCACACATCATCATCGCTCGGTCAATTTTTATTTTACCGACGAGTCAGAACCGTCACTCGTCTTCTTCAGCGAAGGAGAAATTGCCCTGCGGCCTTTTCTCACCTATATTATATCATGTTTTTCACGAAAGTGCAATGCTTTTTTAGCTCTGCTGCGGCTGGTCGCGGAAGGTGATCTCGCCGGTGGCGCTGTCCATGGCATCAACAATGGCGAGGCTCTCCAGCTGGATGCCCTTGCTGCGGATCAGCTCGCCGCCCTGCTGGAAGCCCTTCTCGACGGCGATGCCGATGCCCTCCACGGCGGCACCGGCCTTCTCGGTCAGCTCCAGCAGACCCATCAGGGCACAGCCGTTGGCAAGGAAGTCGTCGATGATGAGGACGTGATCCTCCGGGGTGAGGAACTTCTTGGAGACGATGACGTTGTAAATTTTCTTGTGGGTGAAGGACTGGATCTTCGTCTCGTAGTTGTCGTAGTCGAGGTTGATGCTCATAGACTTCTTGGCGAACACCACCGGGACATTGCCGAAATGACGGGCCACGACACAGGCGATGCCAATGCCGGAAGCCTCAATGGTCAGAATCTTATCGATGGTCTTGCCCTTGAAATGCTCGGCCCAGGCGGCGCCCATATGGTCGAACAGCTCGACATCGCACTGATGGTTGAGGAACGCGTCCACTTTCAGCACATTGCCGGGCTTGACGGTACCTTGTTGCGCAATGCGCTCTTCAAGTTCCTTCATGAAACCCCTTAATCTTGTCGGCCGCGAAAGCGGCATCAGATGATGGCATACGGCGAGCCGTATATAGGAGTTCAGCATACGCGCCTCAATTGACCGTGCGAGTCGGACCCCTGACCTGCTCATGTGATAAACATGAATGCTGCGAACAAATGTTTGAATATGAGCGTGCGCGAAGAAAAGAGGAATCGGTGGAACAGAGCATGGGACCTGTGATGTGCGATCCGCGGAGCCTGATAGAGGGACTCAACCCCCAACAGGAAGAAGCGGTGAAATACTACGGCCAGGCATTGCTCATCGGCGCCGGCGCAGGCTCAGGCAAGACCCGTGTGCTGACACGTCGCATCGCATGGCTGCTGGCGCATGGCTTCTGGGCAAGCAGCATCCTCGCCATCACCTTCACCAACAAGGCGGCCGCGGAAATGCGTGAACGTCTCGTGACTTTGGTCGGGCCGGAAGCCGAACATA
>OHBK01000239.1_pt1 | contig 20989 bp, 16 predicted proteins | sample 1577371 | NCBI WGS metagenome assembly OHBK01 (sample SAMEA3879555, study PRJEB24766) | human gut metagenome | biome: human-associated habitat; feature: feces | place: USA | collected 1985/1987
CTCCTGCACGTCAAGCAGATGCTCTACCAGCTGAGCTAACCGTCCATATTCTGTTTGTGCCGCAATCAGCTTGATTATGATATCATACCGCCGGGCAAAAAGCAAGCCCTTTTTTGAAAATTCTGCAAACTTTTTGATGTCTGGTTTACTGTGGATGGAAAATCAGCCGCCCAGCGCACATTTTGTAAACCGCCCCAAGGTGTTTCCGTTGCCCTGAACGCCGGTTTGTGGTATAATACATTGATTATAATAGGAAAGGTATCGCAGAATGAGAGTTTTGGGCATCGACCCGGGTTACGCCATTGTGGGCTGGGGCGTTTTGGACTATGCGGGCAACCGGTTTGCACCGGTGGATTTCGGGGCCGTGTGCACCGATGCCGGGGTGCCGTTTGAGCAGCGGCTGGACGAGGTCTACACCGGCATCCGGGAGGTCATCGAGCGGACACAGCCTGAGGTGCTTGCCATCGAAAAGCTGTTCTACCAGCACAACCAGACCACCGTGATCGGCGTGGCCGAGGCCCGCGGGGTCATCCTGCTGGCGGCGGCACAGGCGGGCATCCCCATCTACGAGTACACCCCCATGCAGGTGAAACAGGCCGTTACCGGCTACGGCAAGGCCGTGAAAAAGCAGGTGCAGGAGATGACCCGCATCCTGCTGCATCTGCCTGTTGTGCCCAAGCCCGATGATACCGCCGATGCACTGGCCATGGCCATCACCTTTTGCCATACCAACGGCAACCAGCTGAACCGCTTTGCAAGAAGGGGCGTTGGGCCGATCTGAGCCCTCTCCGTCAATGCTGCGCATTGCCACCTCTCCCGAAGGGAGAGGCAATCGCGGCTTTTAGTATCAGTGGATGAGTACAGTAGCAGCTGCCCGATTCGATGCTTTGGCTCCCCCTTTGGGGGAGCTGGCGAGCGAATGCGAGACTGAGAGGGGAAGGCTGCTGGAGGAAAACTATGATTTACAGTCTATCCGGAAAAATCATCAAAAAGACCCTGAACGCCGTGGTGGTGAGCTGCGGCGGGGTGGGCTACTATGTGCAGTGCCCGACCAGCGTTGCGGGCGCACTGCCCGGGGTGGGCCGGGAAGCCACCCTTTACACCGTGATGAGCGTGACCGAAAATGACATCAGCCTGTACGGCTTTGCCACCGAGGAGCAGCAGAGCTGCTTTGAGCTGCTGACCGCCGTTTCCGGTGTGGGCCCCAAGGTGGGTCTGGCCATTCTCAGCGTCATGGAGCCTGACCGGGTGGCGCTGGCGATCTCGGCGGGCGACCACAAGGCCTTCAAGGCGGCATCCGGCGTAGGCCCCAAGCTGGCCCAGCGCATCGTGCTGGAACTGAAGGATAAGGTGGCAAAGGGCTTTGTGGATGGCATCAACCTCGAGGATGTGGGCGCGGCCACTGCCGCCCCCGCCGCACAGGGAGCCGGGCAGGCCATTGCGGCGCTGGTGTCGCTGGGGTACAGCCAGAGCGAAGCAGCCCTGGCCGTTTCCAAGATCGACGCAAGCCTTCCCGTGGAAGAGATCATCAAGCTGGCCCTGCGGGGCATGGCAGGCAGGAGGTAATCCATGCAGGACGAAACCGCGCTCTATGGCGCAAAAATGATGCAGCCCGGCTTAACGGCGGCGGACAACGAGGAAAACAGCCTTCGCCCGCAGCATCTGGAGGACTACATCGGACAGGACAAGGTCAAGCAGAACCTGAAAATCTATCTGGAAGCCGCCAAGCGGCGCGGCGAGCCCATGGATCACATCCTGCTCTATGGCCCCCCGGGCCTGGGCAAGACCACGCTGGCGGGCATCATCGCCAACGAGATGGGGGTGCAGATCCGCATCACCAGCGGCCCGGCCATTGAGAAGCCCGGCGACCTTGCCGCCCTGCTGACCAATCTGCAGGAGGGCGATGTGCTCTTCATTGATGAGATCCACCGCCTGTCCCGGCAGGTGGAGGAGGTGCTCTACCCGGCGCTGGAGGATTACGCGCTGGATATTATGATCGGCAAGGGCCCCAGCGCCCAGAGCATCCGGATCAACCTGCCCCGCTTCACGCTGGTGGGTGCTACCACCCGTGCGGGCCAGATCACCGGCCCCCTGCGGGACCGCTTCGGTGTGCTGCTCAAGCTGGAGCTGTACAGCCCCGATGAGCTGAGCCGGATCATCCAGCGCTCGGCGGGCATCCTCGACCAGCCCATCACCCCGGAGGGCGCTTACGAGCTGGCCAAATGCAGCCGGGGCACCCCCCGCGTGGCAAACCGCTTCCTGAAGCGTGTCCGCGACTTTGCCACCGTGCTGGGGGATGGCATCATCGACCGGGATGTTTCCCTGATGAGCCTGAAGCGGATGGACGTGGACGCGCTGGGTCTGGACGAGCTGGACCGCAGCCTGCTCCGCGCCATCATTGAGATGTACAACGGCGGCCCTGTGGGCCTGGAAACGCTGGCGGCGGCGCTGGGCGAGGAGGCCGTGACGCTGGAGGACCTGTGTGAGCCCTACCTGATGCAGATGGGCTTTTTGACCCGCACCCCCCGTGGCCGCTGTGCCACCCGCCTTGCCTATGAGCACCTGGGCCTGAAAGCCCCCGAGACCGGAAGCCCGGAGGACAACGGCCAGCAGAGCCTGTTCTGAGCCGTTTGAAGAGAGAAAGGAGGACGCTTATGCGCCCTGCAGATAGTTGGAAAGATTACGAGCTGCTGGATGCCACCGGCGGCAACCGCCTGGAGCGCTGGGGAGAGACCATCCTCATCCGGCCCGACCCGCAGGTGGTGTGGAAAACCGAGAAGCAGAGCCCGCTCTGGGCCAAGGCCGATGCCATCTACCACCGCTCCAATCAGGGGGGCGGAGAGTGGGAGTACCGCCGCCGTCTGCCTGAGAAGTGGAAGATCTCCTGCGGTGAGGGCGAGGACAAGCTGACCCTCATCGTCAGCCCCACCGGTTTCAAGCACACCGGCGTGTTCCCGGAGCAGGCCGTTAACTGGGCCTGGTACGCCAGAAAGATCCGTGCGGCAGGCCGCCCTGTCAAGGTGCTGAACCTGTTTGGCTACACCGGCGGCGCAACGCTGGCCTGTGCCGCTGCGGGTGCTACTGTCTGCCATGTGGATGCTTCCAAGGGCATCGTAGCGTGGGGCAAGGACAACGCCGTGGCCAGTGGTCTGGCTGACCGGCCCATCCGCTGGCTGGTGGACGACTGCGCCAAGTTCGTGGCCCGGGAAAAGCGCCGGGGCAACACCTACGATGGCATCATCATGGACCCGCCCAGCTACGGCCGCGGCCCCGGCGGCGAGATCTGGAAGCTGGAGGACTGCATCTACGAGCTCATCAGCCAGTGCGAGGAAGTGCTGAGCGATACGCCCCTCTTCTTTGCGGTCAACAGCTACACCACCGGCCTGTCCCCCGCGGTCATGGAGTATATGCTCAAGACCACGCTGGTGCCCCGCTTTGGCGGCAAGACCAGCTGTGATGAGATCGGCCTGCCCGTTTCCGCCACCGGCGGCGTTGTGCCCTGCGGCGCAACGGCCATTTGGGAAGAATGAAGCCCTCTCCGTCAATGCTGACGCATTGCCACCTCTCCCAGAGGGAGAGGCAATTGCGGCTTCTGGGAAGGGAAAATATAATTCAGAAGATGCTGCCCTTTTAGATGCGTTGGCTCCCCCCTTGGGGGAGCTGGCGAGCGAAGCGAGTCTGAGAGGGTTGGTCATTTAGAATGGGGTACAGCCCTTTTGAGAAGGGCGCACCACCGGAAAGAGAAAACCTATGGAAGAAACGATTTTAACTGCGAAAGATCTGAAGTTCCGCTATGACCCGGAACAGCCGGACTACGCCCTGAACGGCGTGTCGGCTGAGGTGAAGCGGGGCGAATTTGTGGCAGTGCTGGGGGCCAACGGCTGTGGAAAATCCACGCTGGCCAAGCACTTCAACGCCATCCTCCTGCCGGAGAGCGGCACTGTGCTGGTGGAGGGGATGGACACCAAAGACGAGGACAAGATCTACGATATCCGCCAGACCGTGGGCATGGTGTTCCAGAGCCCGGACAACCAGATCGTTGCCACCGTGGTGGAGGAAGATGTCGCCTTTGCGCTGGAAAATCTGGGCGTCCCGCCGGAGGAGATGCGCCGCCGCGTGGATGAAGCGATGAAGATGGCGGGCATCTACGAGTACCGGGAGCGTGCGCCCCACAACCTGTCCGGCGGCCAGAAGCAGCGCGTTGCCATTGCGGGCGTGGTCGCCATGCGGCCCGACTGCCTGATCCTGGACGAGGCCACCGCCATGCTTGATCCCCGGGGCCGGGAGCAGGTGATGCAGACCATCCACCATCTGAACAAGAACATGGGCATCACGGTGGTGTCCATCACCCACTATATGGAAGAAGCTGCTCAGGCCGACCGCGTGCTGGTGATGAGCAAGGGCAATGTGGTCATGGAAGGCACCCCGAAAGAGGTATTCAGCCAGACCGAAAAGGTGCGCGCCCTGCGGCTGGATGTGCCGCAGGCTGCCGAGCTGCGGGATGAGCTGGTCAAGGCCGGCATCCCCATGCCCGAGGGCATCATCGACACCGGCGCGTGCGCACAGGCTCTGTATGAGCTTTTGAAGTAAGGGAGGGGACGGAAGATGGGAAGCATTATCAAAGTAGATCACCTGAGTTATGTCTATAACCCGGGAATGCCCAATGCCGTCACCGCGCTGGATGACGTGAGCTTTGAGGTGGAAGAGGGAGATTTTGTGGGCATCATCGGTGCCACCGGCTCCGGCAAGAGCACCCTCATCACCCACATGAACGGCCTGAACAAGCCCACCAGCGGCAAGATCATCATTGATGGCCGCGACCTCTGGGCCGAGCCGGAAAAGATCCGGGAATTCCGTTTCCTCACCGGTCTGGTGTTCCAGTACCCGGAGTACCAGCTGTTTGAGGAGACCTGCTATAAGGATATCGCCTTTGGCCCCAGAAACATGGGGCTGGACGAGGCCGAGATCGACAGGCGGGTGCATGAAGCAGCGGACTTTGTCGGCCTGGATGAGGCGCTGCTGCAGCGCAGCCCCTTTGAGCTGTCCGGCGGCCAGAAGCGCCGGGTGGCCGTGGCGGGTGTGATGGCCATGAAGCCCCGCATTCTGGTGCTGGATGAGCCTGCCGCCGGTCTGGACCCCGAGGGCCGGGACGAGATCCTGTCTGAGGTCAAGGAGTACCACAAAAAGACCGGCACCACCGTGCTGCTGGTCTCCCACAGCATGGAGGATATTGCCAAGTACGCGGACCGTGTGCTGGTGATGAGCAACAAGAAGATCGCCATGTATGACACCGTGGAGAACGTGTTTGCCCGTGCGCCCGAGCTGCTGGCGCTGGGCCTGAGCGTGCCGCAGGTCACAAAGATCTTCCTCAAGCTGCGGGAGATGGGTGTGGATGTTCCGGCGGATGTTTACACTGTGCCCTATGCCGTCAAGATGATTTTGGAAGCCAAGAAGCGCCGGGACGCAGGCGAAAGCCTTGTGCTGCCCCGTGTGGATGCAAAGAAGGGGGGCGCTGCCACATGCTGAGAGATATCACCATCGGCCAGCACTTCCCGGGCGACAGCCTTGTGCATAAGTTCGACCCCCGCATGAAGCTGGTGCTGACCATCGTCTACATCATCCTGCTGTTTGCAGCGTCCAACCCGCTGGGCCTGACGCTGTCCCTTGTGTTCCTTGTGGCCATGTACGGCGTGGCGAAGATCCCCTTCAAGCTGATCACCAAGAGCCTGAAGCCCATTTTGCCCATCATCCTCTTTACCGCGGTGCTCAACCTCTTCTTTGTTTCGGGCGAGGGCGAGCCGCTGGTGCACTTCTGGGTGCTGAACATCTACGCCGAGGGCCTGCGCTATGCCATCCTGATGGCGGTGCGCGTGATGGCACTGATTGCAGGCACCAGCCTGCTGACCTATACCACCAGCCCCATTGTGCTGACAGATGCTATCGAGCAGCTGCTCAAGCCTTTGGGCAGGCTGCACTTCCCGGTGCACGAGCTGGCCATGATGATGAGCATTGCCCTGCGCTTTATCCCGACCCTGATCGAAGAGACCGACAAGATTATGAACGCCCAGAAAGCCCGCGGTGCCATGCTGGACAACGGCTCCATGATGGAGCGCGTCAAGGCGCTGGTGCCGGTGCTCATCCCGCTGTTCATCTCGGCCTTCCGCCGCGCCGATGAGCTGGCCATGGCCATGGAGTGCCGCTGCTACCGCGGCGGTGATGGCCGCACCCGCCTGAAAATGCTGCGCTGCACCCGGCAGGATTATATCGATCTGGCGGTGTGCATCGTCTGCTTTATGGTGATCCTGAGCTCGAGACTGGTGTTCCCGAATTTTTAAAAACTCCCCCAGTCGCCTGCGGCGACAGCCCCCTCGAGGAGGGGGCCTTATAGCCTCCCTCTTTGAGGGAGGTGGCACGGCAAAGCCGTGACGGAAGGAGTTCCATGCAGAACTATTTACTTACCCTTGCCTACGACGGCACCAACTACTGCGGCTTTCAGGTGCAGCCCAACGGGCGGAGCGTGGCCCAGACCTTTCAGGATGGGCTGGAAGCGGTGCTCCACAGCCGCCCCGATATCAAGGGGTGCAGCCGCACCGATGCCGGGGTCCACGCGCTGGGCTTTGCGCTGAACTTCCACGCGGAGACCCGCATCCCCCCCGAAAAGCTGCCGTTGGCCATCAACCAGCACCTGCCCCCGGATATCCGAGTGCTGTGCGCCCGGGTAGTGCCGGAGGCGTTCCACGCCCGCTATGCCGCCCATACCAAGACCTACCTGTACCGCATCCACAACCACCCCATCGATTCGCCTTTTGATGAAAAATATTACACCCGGGTGCCCCGGCGGCTGGATGTGGATGCCATGCAGAGGGCGGCGGAACAGTTTGTGGGAAAGCACGATTTTCTGGCCCTGTGCGCGGCGGGTTCCTCTGCTGCTGCCCATGGAGATACCGTGCGCACCATCACCGACTGCCATGTGACCCGGAAGGGCGACGAGGTGGACATTGAGGTGACAGCGGACGGCTACCTCTATAACATGGTGCGCATTCTGGCAGGCACCCTGTGTGAGGTGGGCGCGGGCCGGATGCAGCCCGATGCCATCCCCGGCATCCTTGCCAGCCGGGACCGCAGCCAGGCCGGGCCGACGCTGCCCGCGAAAGGGCTATTTTTGGAGAAGGTGGACTACGACCTATGAGAAAAAATCGCAACCGTCCGGAGAGTGACGAGCCGCTTTCGGAAGGGCGGGTCGAATATCTGGAAGCTGCCCGCCAGCGTGTGCGGAACAGGCGCATCCGCCGCACGGCGGTGCTGCTGGTGCTGCTGACGGCGGTGGTGCTGTTTGCCACCGGCATCGCGGGCAGCTCGGTGGCGGCCCTGAAGGACCTGACCGATACGGCCCGCATTGCCCTGCTGCCCGGCTCCGGCTGGCCCCAGCAGACCGGTGTGGCCGAGCTGGAGCAGATGGCCCCCCTGACCGGCAGCTTTGTGGAGCTGGGGGACGAGGGCTGTGTGGTCTGGTCGCGCACCGGCAAAAAGCTGAACAGCATCCAGAGCGGCTATGCCCGCCCGGCGCTGGCCGCGGGCAAGACCCGCTTTGTCCTCTACAACCGCTCCGGAAACGAGCTGCGGGTGGAGAGCCGCACCCAGAACCTTTACACCAAGCAGCTGGAAAACAGCATTTTCCTCTGCGCCATGTCGGACAACGGCACGCTGGCTGTGGTCACGGAGGACCAGACCAGCATGGCAAAGCTGCTGGTATACAGCCCCTCCATGGAGCAGCAGCTCAGCTGGAGCATGACCTCCAACGACGGCACCCCCCTGCGGATGGCCTTTTCCCCCGACAGCCGGAAGCTGGCGGCGGCAGCCGTCACCGTCAGCGGGGGACAGGTGATGACCAATCTCTACCTCATCAATCTGGCATCGGGCGATCCCGTCAGTCTGGTGAATCAGGGCGGTGTGCCCCAGTGGCTGGGGTGGACCTCCGCTTCCACGATCCTGGCTGTCTACGATACCAGGGCCGTGCTCTACAATGCGGGCGGCGGCGAGCGTGCGGTCTATGATTTTGCGGGCACGGAGCTGAAAGATGTTTCGGTGGACGCGGCAGGCAATGTGGCCCTGCTGCTGGCATCGGGGCAGGTCTCTCAGGCTGTGACGCTGGACAAAAACCTGAATGTCCAGTTCAGCGCCGCTGTCTCGGCGGCCAATTCCATTGTCCGGGCGGGGAACCTGTTCTATCTGCTGGCCGATAACGCCGTGGAGTGCTTTGATGCATCTGGCACCCAGCAGTGGAGCCAGAACCTTGACACCAGCCCGCAGGCATTGCTGGCCAACAGCAAGGATCTGCTGCTGTTCAGCGGCAACACGGTGCAGAAGTTGGAAGCACCCGCTGAATAGCCCTCTCCGTCAATGCTTGCGCATTGCCACCTCTCCCAAAGGGAGAGGCAATTGCGGCTTTGAGGAAAAAGAGTGCAATTTATTTTGTGGCTTCCCCTGTCAGAAGCGTTGGCTCCCCCTTTGGGGGAGCTGGCACGACGGCAGTCGTGACTGAGAGGGTGAGCCAGTTCGGAATAAGGTTAAACGTATGTTCAAGAATCCGTCATTTATTTTTGATATCCTATGTACGGTGGTCTGGCTGGTGCTGGCCGTCCGGTATGCCCGCAAAGGCTTTCTGGCCTCGGTGGTGCAGCTGACGGGCAGCCTCATCAGCCTGTTTGGTGCCAGAGCCTTTTCAGGCTGGGCAGCCGGGCAGGTGTTCGAGCGCTTCCTCGCCGGAAGCTTCCGGGACCAGATCGCTGCCAATATCGCCGCCGGGGGAGCCGTCAGTCTGGATGGCATTGCCCAGCGGTACGCGGGCTTTCTGCCCGAGGCGTTCCGGGCATCCATCGTGGATGCCTGCGAGCGCTCCATCTCTGCCGTCCTCAATGATAACGCTGTTGTGCTGGCGGATACCATCGTCCAGAAGGTGCTGGCTCCGCTGCTGACCCCGGTGATCTCGCTGGTGCTGTTCTTTGTGGCGTTTGCCCTGCTGCGGATGCTGGTCAGCCTGCTGGTCACAGTGCTGGGGCTGGTGAACAAGCTGCCCGTGATCGGTGCAGTGAACCACTGGCTGGGCTGGGGTGTGGGCGGCATTGCCAGCCTTGTGGACATCTATCTGGTGCTCTGCGTGGTCTGGGCGCTCATTGTGATCACCGGCGGCAACCTCACCATGCTCAACGACACGGTGATGAGCGGCAGCCTTTACTATAAAGTATTCAATGTGTTCAACCCGTTTGTCTGAGCGGGGAGGGAAAAGGAGGAACAATGGTCTGCATTCGATGCCAGAAGCGGCCTGCCATTATTTTTGTCCAGCGGATGGAAAATGGCCAGATGAAAAACGAGGGGTACTGCCTGCACTGTGCCCGGGAGATGCACATCAAACCGGTCGATGATCTGATGAAGCAGTTTGGCATGTCCGACGAGGACATGGATGCCATGGAAGACCGGATGGAAAACATGATGCAGGAGATGGGGGACATGAGCAACATGAACCCCTTCTCCATGATGATGGGCATGGGCCAGCCGGACCAGAGCGAGGAGGACAGCGACCTTGTGCCCGGCTCCAGCGCCACCTTCCCGCTGGGGGTGAACGGCGGTGCCCAGAACGGTAAAAACGAAAAGAAGGCGGGCAAAAACGACAAAAAGCCGCCCCGCCGCAAGTTTTTGGATACCTACTGCGAGAACCTGACCCGCAAAGCCCGGGAGGGAAAGCTGGATGATATCATCGGCCGCGACCGGGAGATCTACCGTACCATCCAGATCCTGAGCCGCCGCCAGAAGAACAACCCCTGCCTCATTGGTGAAGCGGGCGTTGGCAAGACCGCCATTGCCGAGGGCATTGCCGAGCGCATTGCCAAGGGGCAGGTGCCGGCAGGGCTGCAGGATAAGGAGATCTTCCTGCTCGACCTGACCAGCCTTGTGGCAGGCACCCAGTTCCGCGGCCAGTTCGAGCAGCGGGTCAAGGGCCTGCTGAGCGAGGTCAAGGCGGCGGGCAACGTCATCCTGTTCATTGACGAGATCCACACCATTACCTCTGCCGGTGAGAGCGAGGGTGCCATGAATGCGGGCAACATCCTGAAGCCCGCCCTCTCCCGCGGCGAGATCCAGGTCATCGGTGCTACCACCTTCAACGAGTACCGCAAGTATATCGAGAAGGACCAGGCGCTGGAGCGCCGGTTCCAGCCCGTGCGGGTGGAGGAACCCAGCGTCGCTGATACGCTGGCCGTGATGGGCGGCATCAAGCACTACTACGAGGAGCACCACCATGTGCAGGTGCCCGCCGATGTGCTGAACGCCACCGTGACCCTGAGCGAGCGGTATATCACCGACCGCTACCTGCCCGATAAAGCCATCGACCTGCTGGACGAGGCCTGTGCCTGCTGCAATCTGGCCCACCCGGTCATCTCCGAGTACCTGACCATGCAGAAGGAACTGGAGGCCCTCAAGCAGGAAGAGGCCGACATGGAAAACGCCGATGTGAACGAGCCCATCGACTACGAGCGTGTGGCAGAGCGCAAGACCCGGATGGCACAGCTGGAGCGGGAATTGCCCGCCAAGCAGGCCGCGGCCGGGGAGATCCAGGTGACCATGGACGATGTGGCCAAGGTCATTGAGCTGTGGACGGGCATCCCAGCGGTGAAGATCCGGGAGACCGAGTATGCAAAGCTCGCCAGCCTTGAGACCGAGCTGAAAAAGAAGATCATCGGTCAGGACGATGCCGTGCATCTGGTGGCCCAGGCGGTCAAGCGCAGCCGTGCGGACCTTTCGGGCCGCCGCCATCCGGCCAGCTTCATCTTTGTGGGCCCCACCGGCGTGGGCAAGACGGAGCTGGTGAAGCAGCTGGCAAACCAGCTCTTTGACGGCCCCGACCCCCTGATCCGGCTGGATATGAGCGAGTATATGGAGAAGTACGCGGTGTCCCGCATGATCGGTTCTCCTCCGGGCTATGTGGGCTACGAGGAGGCGGGTCAGCTGACCGAAAAGGTCCGCCGCCGCCCGTACAGCGTGGTGCTGTTCGATGAGATCGAAAAGGCCCACCCCGATGTGATGAATATCCTGCTGCAGATCCTGGACGAGGGCAAGATCAACGATGCCCAGGGTCGCACTGTGGATTTCTCCAACACCGTCATCTGCATGACCTCCAATGCGGGCAGCAGCGACCAGACCACCGCAAGTCTGGGCTTCAACCGCAGCGAGGAGGAGCGGAACGAGGAGAAGAGCCGCAAGGCACTGAGCCAGTTCCTCCGCCCGGAGTTTTTGGGCCGCGTGGACGAGGTCATCACCTTCAAGCCGCTGAGCGAGGAGACCCTGCAGGGCATTGCCGCCCTGATGCTGGACGAGTACAAGCCCAGCATGGAGGCCAAGGGCATTGCCTACAGCTATACCCCGGCGGCACTGGCAGCGCTGGTGCACAAGAGCCAGGGCGGCAAGTTTGGTGCCCGCGACCTGCGCCGCACCATCCGCAAGGCTGTGGAGGACCCCGCCGCTGAAAAGATCATCGACGGCACCCTTGTTTCCGGCTCCACCCTGACCGTGGATGCTGAGAACGATGAGATCGTGCTGAAATAAGTAAAGATCCCGGAGGGCAGAAACGCCCTCCGGGATCTTTGTTCTTTGAAGGAGGAGAGAAGAATGAACTTGTATCACTACCGATCAGTGGAAAGCGCACGAAAGGAGATCGAGTGCCGTACATTCCGCTATGCGGACCGGAACGAATTGAATGATCCCTTGGAGGGCTATGCTCAGATTTACTGGAAAGGCGATTGTCCGGCGTGGGAGGGACTGTTCCGGAACTATATCTGCAGTGTATACTATGCTGTAGTTGGCATTCAATTGAATGCAAGCGAGGAACTTTTGGCAGAGAGGGCAGTTATTCCGGATATTCACTGCTTTGATGATGTTCCGCTGGGGCAGGTCTGGAAAGAATTATCGGATCGTTTTGTACAGACAGCATTGGTGCAGAAGCTGATAGTAGATCTAGGAAATACGGAGATCGAAATGAATGCCCACCGCTTGAGGCAAATTTTGCGGCTCTGCCATGAGGATGCAATCAAAATTTGTCTGGACGACATGCACAAACGGAAAACGTTGCCAGGGGAGCAGGGCGGGCCGGTGGTGTCAATCAGCGAAAAGGTCGACTGGGAAAAGACGGGAGGCTTTGGAAATCTTGAAAGTCCGCTGATAAAAATGATGAAGGCAGCTTTTGAGGTTTATGAAGAAACACTGGAAAGCAGTTTTCTGAAACTGGAACAGGAGATCGAGGCAAACGAACCAAATGCCCGGAAGCGGAGGCTCTGGCTGAAGGTGAGGCTGGGATTTCCGGCCCTTTATATTGCTGGTCTGCAGGAACTGCCCTACCCCAGAATGTTTATGATGTGCTTTTCCACCGACGGAACAAACTCGGCCATGTGGGGAAATTATGCGCAAAATCACTGCGGTGTCTGTCTAGTCTACCGTGCCAACGAAGAAAATGGAAAGCAGACTCTTCGTGTAAAAACAGCCGAAAGCTGGAGTTCAAGTAGCGGATATTCCTGCGGTTTTCGGGATGACCCGGTCTACCCAGTTCGTTATACGGACGAGCAGGTAAAGCGCAACTTTTTTGAATCATTGGGACGGCTGACTTTTTCGCAGATTGAATCCTGGATGGTTTCGTCCAAAGGTGAACGAAGCCGGATTCTAGAACTTTACGACAAGGATGCGTGGAGGGTGCAGTATTGGAAAGACCAGCAGGAGAAATATTTGACGAAGCTTCCTGCCTGGAGCCATGAACAGGAATATCGACTGCTTATGAATGACAGTTTTCATCAGCACACGGAGGCAGAGCGCTATGTGGGATACGACCCAGCAATCCTGGAGGGCGTGATCTTTGGTATCAAGACATCGGAAGCTGATAAGATGCAGATTTTCCGAACCTTGCGAAAATCTATGGAGGAAGCAGGGCGGGACCCGAAGGAACTGGAGGTGTGGCAGGCGGAATATGATGACGAAACGCGGAAGATCAGCCTGAGGAAACGGCATTTTCCCATCTGGTAAAAGAAAACACATTTCCGGACAGAACAAAACCTCCCTGTGCAGAAGAATAGCGCTGCAGGGGAGGCTTTTGTCGTTAATTTCTTAGATAGAGAAGCCGATGACTACTTAACAGACACTGGTTCTTCCGGCTTGTTGGTGGTACGGGCGCTCGTGCGGCCCTCGGGAATGATCTCGCCTGCGGCGGTCAGGCTGAGCTTGGCCAGGGTCGGACCGACCAGCTCGTACACCAGCACCGAGAAGAGCACCACGTTGCGCACCATGTGGCCATCGGAAAGCTCGGCCGCCTCGGCGGCCATGCCCAGTGCCACACCGGCCTGCGGCAGCAGGGTGATGCCCAGATACTTCTGAATCTTCTCACTGCAGCGGGTGGCCTTGCAGCTGACATAGGAGCCGGAGATCTTGCCCAGAGAGCGGGAAGCAATATAGACGGCACCAATGAGCAGGACCATGGGGTTTGCGAGGATGTTCAGATCCAGCTCCGCGCCGGACAGCACGAAGAACAGGATGTTCACCGGGCTTACCCAGCGGTCCAGGCGGTCCATCAGCTCATCGGAAGTGGGGCAGATGTTGCAGAACACAGTGCCGGTCATCATGCAGACCAGCAGCAGCGAGAAGTTGCAGTGGATGGGGCCGACCTCAAAGCTGACCATGGAAAGGCCCACCGTCAGCAGCACAAAGGCCACCGAAAGGCTCATGCGCTTGGAGCGGGAGTGGAAGTAGATCTCCAGCTGGTTGAGCAGCAGACCGGCCAGCGCGCCCAGACCCAGGCTGAGTACGATCTCCACCAGAGGCTCCAGAAGGATGCTGATGGGGTCGATGCGGCCCTGCTCCAGCGCGTTTGCGATGCCGAAAGAGGCTGAGAAGAGCACCAGACCCACGGCATCGTCAATGGCGACCACCATCAGCAGCAGGCGGGTCAGGGGACCGCTTGCCTTGTACTGCTTGACCACCATCAGGGTGGCGGCAGGGGCTGTGGCAGAGGCGATGGAACCCAGCGTGATGGCCGATGCCATTGAGATGACATCCGGCCGGGCAAAGTGCAGGGCCACCAGAGCGATATCCACCAGCACGGTGGTGATAACGGCCTGCAGGATGCCAACAGTGACCGCCTGCCTGCCCATGCTCTCCAACGCGCTGAGCCGGAACTCGTTGCCGATGACAAAGGCGATGAAGCCCAGTGCCACCTGTGTGATGATGCCGTAGCTTTCGACCTGTGCAAGGCTCCCGAAGCCAAAGCCCCAGCCGCTCAGGCCCAGCCGACCCAGAAAGAAGGGGCCCAGCAGAAGCCCCGCCACCAGATAAGAGGTGACAGCCGGCAGACGGACCGCTTTCGCTGCACGGGATGCCAACAGGCCTGCAATGAGCGAAAGAGACATGCAAATGAGCAATTGCTCCATAAAATAAGATCCTCCTCAGGGATTAAGATACGTTAAAAAGTATATCTTATCTGAGGAGGAAAAGCAACATTTGTTAATTGAATTTAAAAATCCTCTGTGCAAGGCGGTAACCGCCCAGCACGAGCTTGTCGCCCTTGGGGATCTTCAGGTTGGTCACGCCGCCAAAGCCGTAGCGGATGGAGCGGTAGACCCCGGCGCTGGTGTGTGCCTTGAGGTAGGCCCACAGTTCGTTCTCCTTCTGCTTGGCGGCGGCACTGCCGTCCAGCAGAAGGAAGATGTCGCTGATGGCCATCATCATGGAGAGGTAGTGCAGCATATAGCTGCGCAGCTTCTTCTGGCCCTTGAGGGCATCCAGGTCCTGGCAGTCGATCATGTGGCGGGTCACCCGCAGCTGCTGGTCCACCCGCTTGACCATCACACTCTCGTTCACGCTCTGGTCGGCCCGGCCGATGAAGTAGCGGTACAGGTCCAGATCTATATAGTACATGCTCTTGACAAAGGGCAGGGGCTGGTAGACAAAGATGTTGTCCACATAGAAGGTGTGCTTGGGCAGCACCATGCCGCAGTCCCGCAGCACCTGCGTGCGGTACATCACCGAGTGCATCAGCAGGTTCTGGTCGGGCCGGAAGTGGCCGACATGCGTCCAGCTGAACAGCCGGTTCTGGGGGAACACGTTGGTGTAGCGCACGGTGTGGCTGGTGTTGTCCTCCACATGCTCGTAGACATAGTTGCAGATCATCAGGTCAGGCGCGGTGCCCCGGGCAGTCAGCGTGTTCAGCTTGGCCAGCACGGTCCTGAGGGCTGCTTCGTCCAGCCAGTCGTCGCTGTCCACTACCTTGTAATACAGGCCGGTGGCGTTGCGGATGCCCTGATTCACGCCCTCGCCGTGGCCGCCGTTCTCCTGATGGATGGCCTTGACGATGGTGGGATATTTGGCGGCGTACTCGTCGCAGATGGCGGGGGTGTCATCCTTGGTGGAACCATCGTCCACCAGGATGATCTCGGCCTGCTCCCCGGCGGAGAGCAGGGTCTCGATGCAGTGGCGCATATATGCCGCCGAGTTGTAGCACGGGACGGCGAAGGTGATCAATTTCTGAGCCATACGAAATACTCCTTTGCTTTTTTCCGGCAGATGCGCAAGGCAGGGGCCGGGATGGAGATATGTACCCATATTATAGCATTTTTGTGCAGGAAATGCTATCGAACGTGGGAAATGTCAGAGATGTTTTACAATTATCCGGGGAGTTGTGGTATACTGATTGGGTTATAAACCTCTCAGGCCGCTTTGCGTCCAGCTCCCCTGGTAGGGGAGCCAAGACTTGCCTCTCCTACTAGGAGAGGTGGCATTGCGAAGCAATGACGGAGCGGTTTTGTATGGATAGGAGGAACCATGGAAAGTCCGCATAGTATTCTGAAAAAAGTCTTTGGCTACGACAGCTTCCGCCCGGGGCAGGAGGAGATCGTCTCCCGCCTGCTGGCCGGGCAGGATGTGCTGGCCGTGATGCCCACAGGTGCGGGCAAGTCCATCTGCTATCAGGTGCCGGCCCTGCTGCTGCCGGGCATCACCATCGTGGTCTCGCCGCTGGTGAGCCTGATGAAGGATCAGGTGGGGGCGCTGGTACAGGCCGGTGTGGCGGCAGCTTTCCTGAACAACAGCCTGACGGACAACCAGAAGGCCCTGATGCTCCGCCGCGCCCGGGAGGGGTGGTATAAGATCATCTATGTGGCTCCGGAGCGGCTGGAGATGCCGGGTTTCCAGCGGTTTGCGCAGGAGCGGGAGATCAGCATGGTCACGGTGGACGAGGCCCACTGCATCAGCCAGTGGGGGCAGGACTTCCGCCCCAGCTATCTGCGCATCAAGGCGTTTGTGGACAGCCTGCCCAAGCGCCCGGTGGTGGGAGCCTTTACGGCCACCGCCACGGCCCATGTGAGGGAGGATATCCGCACCCATCTGGAACTCCACACCCCCTACGAGGTGACCACCAGCTTCGACCGGCCCAACCTCTATTTTGCCACCCGCAGGGCCCTGCCCAGCGAGAAGCCCAAAGTTCTGCTCGACCTTGTGCTCAGGGAGCGGGACAATGCGGGCATCATCTATTGCAGTACCACCCGGCAGGTGGACGAGACCACCCGCCTGCTGCAGAGCCGGGGAATCCGTGCGGCAGCCTACCACGCCAAACTGGATGCGGATACCCGGCGGCAGAATCAGGACGATTTCCTCTATGACCGGGTGCAGCTCATGGTGGCGACCAATGCCTTCGGCATGGGCATCGATAAGCCAAACGTCCGGTTCGTCATCCATTATAATATGCCCAAGGATCTGGAGAGCTATTATCAGGAGGCGGGCCGCGCGGGCCGTGACGGGGAGCCAGCCCGCTGCACCCTGCTCTATTCCGGCACCGATGTGCGCACCATCCGGTTCTTCATCGACAAGGAAATGGAGGCTGACAACGGCCTGCCTGCGGATGTCAAGGCCGAAGCGGCACGCAAGGCAGAGGAACGGCTCAAGTACATGACCTTCTACTCTACCACGCCGCGCTGCCTGCGGGGGTATCTGCTGAGCTACTTCGGCGAGGCCGCACCCCAGAAGTGCGAGAACTGTTCCAACTGTCTGCTGGCAGCACAGGCTGCTGAACAGGTGGAGGAGCAGGCGGCACAGGCCCGCCAGCGTGCCGCGGCCAGTGCAAAGCGGCTGGCTTCGGCCTCCCGCCGCCGTGCCGACGAGGATGTCCTCAGCGAAGCGGACGAGAAGCTGCTGGCTGCCCTCTATGCCCTGCGCAAGCGGCTGGCCGCAAAGCAGAAGCTCCCTGCCTATATGGTGTTCAACGATTCCACCCTCCGCCAGATGGCGCTGAAAAAGCCCCTGAGCGTGGAGGAACTGCTCAATATCCCCGGTGTGGGCGAGAAAAAGGCCGCCCGCTATGGCCAGGAGTTCCTGGGTACCATCGAGGATATGGTTTCATCCCGTTAAATGACAAAGCGCCCGATTTTCCACTCGCTCTGCGTAGAGTGTGGAAAATCGGGCGTTGTTTTATTGCATGAAAGTGTATTGCTATGCCAAGGGCTCCCTTACCAGGGAGCCTGGCGCGCGTCAGCGCGACTGAGAGGTTTACATCGTGTGTGTGGCAAACACCTGTTCGTCCTCCCACCAGACGGGGGCCTTTGCGGCAAGGCTCTTGGGCACATCCAGAAGCCGCTGGTTGGAGCTGCCCCGGAAGCGCAGGGAGATATCATGCTGGGCTTCCACAAAGCGGCCGTCCACCAGAACATCCAGCAGGCTCAGCAGCTCATCTGTGACCTCACAGCGGGCGGGGCAGGGAACACTGCCGGTCAGCTGCTCCCAGGTGTAGCCGGAATAGCACCAGACGCTCTTATTCGGGTATAACGCCCTGAAGTTGCGGACAAAGGGCAGCAGTTCCCGCTGATTCTCCGGCTCAAAAGGCTCACCGCCCAGCAGAGAGATGCCTGCAATATAGTCGGGCTGGCAGGATGCAAAGATCTCGTTGCGCACAGCTTTGCTGAAAGGCTGACCGTACCCGAAATCCCATGCCACCTCGTTGAAGCAGCCCGGGCAGTGGTGCCTGCAGCCCGAAACAAAGATGCTGGTGCGCACCCCCGGCCCGTTGGCAATGTCGTAATACTTAATTGTTGCGTAATTCATAGATAAAACTCCATATAAAAAGCTCCCCCTCTCGGGGGAGCTGTCAATGCGAAGCGTTGACTGAGAGGGTTACAGATGCAGCACCCGATCCTTGATCTCCTGTGTCCGGCCCTGGTTCCAGAACTGGGTGCCGATATAACCGCAGGTGCGGCGGGCAACGTTCAGCTTGTTCTGGTCACGGTTGCCGCACTTGGGGCACTCCCACACCAACTTGCCGTCATCTTCAACGATCTTGATCTCTCCGTCGTAGCCGCAGCACTGGCAGTAATCGGACTTGGTGTTCAGCTCGGCGTACATGATGTTATCATAGATGAACTGCAGCACGCTTATCACGGCCTCCAGATTGTCCTGCATGTTGGGCACTTCCACATAGCTGATGGCACCGCCCGGGGACAACTTCTGGAACTCGCTCTCAAACTTGAGCTTGGTGAAGGCATCAATGTGCTCCGAAACATGGACGTGGTAACTGTTGGTGATATAGTTCTTATCGGTGATGCCGGGCACGATGCCGAACCGCTTCTGCAGGCACTTGGCAAACTTGTAGGTGGTGGATTCCAGCGGGGTGCCATAGAGGGAGTAATCCATGTTCTCGGCCTTCTTCCACTCGGTGCACTTGTCGTTCATGTGCTGCATCACGCTCAGGGCAAAGGGTTTGGCACCGGCATCGGTGTGGCTCTTGCCGGTCATATACTTCACGCACTCATACAGACCAGCGTAGCCCAGGCTGATGGTGGAGTAGCCGCCAAAGAGCAGCTTGTCGATCTTCTCGCCCTTCTTCAGGCGGGCCAGTGCGCCGTACTGCCACAGAATGGGGGCGGCATCGCTGGGGGTGCCCATCAGGCGCTGATGGCGGGCCTGCAGTGCCTTGTGGCAGAGAGCCAGACGCTCGTCAAAGATCTTCCAGAACTTCTCGAAGTTGCCGCCGGAGGAAAGGGCTACATCCACCAGATTGATGGTGACAACACCCTGATTGAAGCGGCCGTAGTATTTGGGCTTGCCGGTCTCGGGGTCCACATAGGGAGTCAGGAAGCTGCGGCAGCCCATGCAGGTGTAGCAGTGGCCCTCGCCGTTTTTGTCCACCTTGAGCTCAAGCATCTTCTTCTCAGAGATGTAGTCGGGCACCATCCGCTTGGCAGTGCACTTGGCAGCCAATTCGGTCAGGTAATAATAAGGAGTGCCGGGGCGGATGTTGTCCTCTTCCAGCACATAGATCAGCTTGGGGAAGGCGGGGGTGATCCAGACACCGGCCTCGTTCTTCACGCCCTGATAGCGCTGACGGATGGTCTCCTCGATGATGATGGCAAGGTCGGCCTTTTCCTGCGGGTTGCGGGCTTCTCCCAGATACATGAACACGGTGATGAAGGGGGCCTGACCGTTGGTGGTCATCAGGGTCACGACCTGATACTGGATGGTCTGGACACCGCGGTTGATCTCGTTGCGCAGGCGGCGCTCCACGATCTCCTTCTTGCGCTCCGGGGTAACGTCCAGCCCTTCCATCTCCGCCTCGACTTCAGCGGCGATCTTCTTGCGGGAGACATCCACAAAGGGAGCCAGATGGGTCAGGCTGATGCTCTGACCGCCGTACTGGTTGGATGCCACCTGCGCAATGATCTGGGTGGCAATGTTGCAGGCGGTAGAAAAGCTGTGGGGCTTTTCAATATAGGTGCCGGAGATCACGGTGCCGTTCTGCAGCATATCCTCCAGGTTGACCAGGTCGCAGTTGTGCATGTGCTGCGCAAAGTAGTCGGAATCGTGGAAGTGGATCAGGCCCTCGTTGTGTGCCTTGACGATCTCCGGGTCCAGCAGCAAGCGGGCGGTCAGGTCTTTGGAGATCTCACCAGCCATATAGTCGCGCTGGACGCTGTTCACGGTGGGGTTCTTGTTGGCGTTCTCCTGCTTGACTTCCTCGTTCTGGCATTCGATCAGGCTGAGGATGCGCTCGTCGGTGGTGTTGGTCTGGCGCTTCAGGCTCTGCACATAACGGTAGGTGATATAATGGCGGGCTACATCGTGGGCCTGAATGTCCATCAGCTTGTTCTCCACCATGTCCTGGATCTCTTCCACGCTCACGGCACGGTTCAGCGCCTGGCACTGCTCCGTGACATCGTTGGCGATGGACAGGATCTGCTCCTGGGTCAGGCTGCTCTTGCGGCTGACCGAATCGCTGGCCTTGGTGACCGCAGTGATGATCTTGGTGATATCAAATGGAACTTCCGAACCGTTGCGCTTGATGATCTTCATAGTGTTCCTCCGTCGTTCTATCTGTGTACAGTTCAAACGGGTGCCTCTTGCGAAAGAGGCACCCGCAAAGCAGTCTTGGGATGCGTTCGATTGATGTGATTCTATGATATCACTATTTAGTGATATGTCAATGGAGAAACCACTACATTTTGTGTTTTGGCGGTTTCGCCAAAATTGAGCCGAGAATCTTGGAGCAAAATTTGAGGCCAAAGCTCTTGACAAACTGTGCAAGGAAAGTGTTTGCATTCCGGGGCGTAATATCCACGGCGGTGTATACTTCTCTGGAAGTTTGGATAGAACAATACCTTATTATATAGAGAAAAATGACCTCTGAAGCCACCGCAGCTTCCACGTCAAGGAACGTGTAAATTACAGTTAAAAAACTAGTCAAAAAGTCAAAGACGCAAAAAGGAACGAAAAAAGTGAAAAAAGGGGTTGCCAAACGTGTCGGGATATGGTATTATACTTGAGCGCCAAGGGCCGCCGGAAAGAATGACTTCTGAAAGCGGCAGAAGCAAAGCGAAAAGAACCAATATGGATACGTTGAAAAAAGAGCCACAAGTTCGAAAAGATCGAAAAGCTTCTGAAAAAAGTGCTTGACAAAAAATCACTTCTGTGGTAAAATAAT
>OHBK01000266.1_pt1 | contig 19393 bp, 14 predicted proteins | sample 1577371 | NCBI WGS metagenome assembly OHBK01 (sample SAMEA3879555, study PRJEB24766) | human gut metagenome | biome: human-associated habitat; feature: feces | place: USA | collected 1985/1987
TGAACCTTGTGACCAGTGCGTTGGCGCTGGCCCGCTACGATGCCCGCACCAGCGGTGAAGCGCCCAAAAGCAGCATCGATATGCTGCTGGATGCGCATTTTGACGATGCCCGCATGGAGCGTATTTATCCCAACGCGAAGAAAGTGACCAAGGCCGGATGAAATTTCAACGCTCCTCTTGCACTTTGGTGCAAAAACCGGTATAATATTTTTCGGATAAAAGGGAGTAAAGGGCGCTCGTTTTGCAAAAACGGTGCGCTGTGGCGCAGCGACATCCCGGCAGAAATGCCCGCTGTGTCACCGGAAGCTTGAGACTTTTATTACACTTTCCCGTTTTTGGGCAGGATGTAATAAAGGCCTCTTTTTTATTGCTGCTCTGCCAAAAACAAAAGGAGAAAACTATGCTCATTCCTGTTTTGCTGTTCATCGTGGGCCTGCTGTGCCTCATCAAGGGCGGTGACTGGTTCGTGGATGGTGCCACGGGCATTGCCCGCCGCTTCCATGTGCCGGAGCTGCTCATCGGTGCCACGGTGGTGTCCATCGGCACCACCCTGCCTGAGGTCATGGTCTCCACCACCTCGGCCATGACCGGCCACGGCGAGATCGCCTATGGCAACGCCATTGGCTCGGTCATCTGCAACGCGGCCCTGATCGCGGCCATCACCATTGCGGTCCGCCCGGGCAAGGTGGACCCCAAGAGCCTGCGGGTGCCGGTGCTGTTTTTCTTTGTGGCAGCGGCCCTGTATGCGGGCGTGGCCTACACCACCGGCTACTTCAGCCGCCCCATCGGCATTGTGCTGCTGGCAATGTTCGTGGCGTATATGGTCTGCAATGTGCTGGCGATGAAAAACGCCCCCGCCCCGGAAGACGATGAGGACGAGCCGGAAAAGGAAATGTCCTTTGCCAAGGAGATCGGCCTGCTCATCCTCGGCGCAGCCCTGATCGCTGTGGGCGCAAACCTGCTGGTGGACAACGGCACCCTGATCGCGCAGGCGCTGGGTGTGCCGGAATCCGTCATTGCCCTGACCTTTGTGGCGCTGGGCACCTCTCTGCCTGAGCTGGTCACGGCGATCACCTCGCTGGCAAAGGGCCACGGCTCCCTCTCGCTGGGCAATGTCATCGGTGCCAACGTGTTCAATCTGGTGCTGGTCAGCGGCATGTCCATCACGGTGTCGCCCTTCAGCATCCCGCAGAACTCCACCATCATGGGCATCAATTCCTCTCTGGTCATGGATCTGCCCGTGATGTTCGCGGTCATGCTCCTCCTGACCGTGCCCGCTCTGCTCAAGGGCAGGCTCTCCCGCTGGCAGGGCGTGCTGCTGCTCTGCATCTATGCAGCCTTCTGCGCCGTCCAGTTTGCAATGTAAGTCTCTGCGCCGGAGGTCCGGCCCGGCTCCACGCCGGAGCGGGCGCTTTGGGGCAGAAAACCGTTTTGAAAAAGGCATCCTCGTTCTGTGAAGTGCGGGGATGCCTTTTTTCTGCCCCTGCAGCAGGGCCTGACCGAGTCTCCGGCAGGCTGTGAAATGGGACGAAATCCGGTCATAAAAAGGCAGTTAGGCGACATTTTTCACGATTTATCCATTGAAATTCTCCCCCGGGGATGATATGATAGACCTGTTCCTGCGCGGCAAAAGTCCGGGAACGAAATCTGAAGTGGGAGAATTTTGTACCAGATGCAGAAAAAGAAGCTTTATCAGCTGGCTGCGGCCATCGTTCTTGTGGTGGCCGTGGCAGCTGCTTTGATCCTGACAGGGATGCGGAAAAGCACCCCTGTGTCCGAGGCGCAGGCCAGCTCTGTGCCGTCCTCCGCTCTGTCCGGCGGGGAAGCTGAGGAACCCTCCAGCGCCGCCGCCTCCAGCGAGAGCGCCGTCAGCAGTGAGGTGACGGAAGAATCCCCGGTTTCGTCCTTTTTGGAACAGCTGGAAGAGGAACTTGGCATTTCCTCTTCGGAGACAGCTTCGTCCAGTGAGGTCTCCTCTGCCGCCAGCGCAAGCAAGGCGGACAGCGTGAGCTCCGCAGTGTCCGGTTCCAGTGCCGCACACTCGGTGCCCGCGTCCTCTGCGGCTTCCGGCAGCCATGCGGCCAGCAGTCAGGCCCCCGGCAGCAGCCATGCCTCCAGCAGCTCCGCTGCTTCGGAGAATGAGGTGGATGCCAGGATCGACAGTTACATCCGCCAGCTGCAGAACCTGAAGAAGCAGACGGAATCCAAGCTCTACGGCGTGATCTACGAAGCCTACGATGAGTATATCTCCCACCCGGTGGAGGAGCGCAATCTGGGGATGAAGGTCTCCATCGTGGTGTCCAAGACTGCCAAGCTGACCAGTGTTCAGGGCGAGTGTGACAAGGAGTTCAACGCCATCCTGAAAGAGCTGCGCCAGTACCTGCGGGACAATGGCCGTGACCAGAGCGTTGCGGATCAGGCAGAGCAGGAGTACAAGAAGATGAAGTCCGACCTGACCAGTGAGCTGACTGGCATTGTCTATGACAGTGCGGTGGGCAGCGGCGATGGCGGCAAATGGATCCAGGAACACATTGAGCATAAGCGCTGAAATAGATAAGAGCCGTGCAGTTCAAACGCTGCACGGCTCTGCTTTTTTGTTACTGCACACGCTTCAATGCTGTGTTGATGAGATCGGCAAACTGCTCCAGACGTTCCCGGAGCTGGACAATGGAATCGATGTCGCTGTCGGAAATGACACTGACGGGAGCCGAAAGGCTGTTGACACCGGCTTTCAGTGTGCCGCTCAGGGCTGCGTTGACACCGTGGGCGGGGATCTCCACATGCACATCCACGGGGATGGTGTCATCGAAGAGCAGGGACTTCAGCGGCAGGCCCACCACAAGGACAGCTGCGTCCTCCCCCTCAGACGGGAACTGATAGTAGGTGTAGTCCTTCTTGGCATAATCGGGGTGGACGACGCACTGGCGGCTGAGGGTCATGGTATAGCCGGACATCTCCTGCATGGCCACCTGCGTGTTGGGCACGCCGAGGATCTTTGCCAGCTGGGCCTGCGTGATATAGTTGGGCAGAGACCACTCCGGCAGGAACGCACCCACCAGCGGCGCGCTGTCCGCGATGGAATCCCGCAGGGTGCGGTAGAGCCGCCCGGCATCGAAGTAGGTGTCGTTGGCATCAATATAGAGGTCGGTGAAAAAGTCGGTGCCGCCGGTCTCGGCGCGGGCAAGCCCGCCGGAGGGGTACAGGTACAATTGCAGCTGCCCCGGCGAATACAGCCCGGCCACATCGCCGGAGGTTGCACCCACCTGTTTCAGAATATTGTACAGGGCCGGGGTACTGGCACTGTCCTGTGCGGTGATGTTATAGCTGAGCTCAAAGGTCGCACCCTTTTGTAAGGCACGGACTTTGCTGTTGACCAGACTGAAAAGGACCAGCGCAGCCACCAGACACACCGCCAGAATGCAGGCCACCACCGTGACCACGGCGCGGGAACGCTTCTTGGAAGATTTCATGGCAGAACCTCCTGTTCTCTTTATAAGGAATACGATCCAGAGCTTAAAAATCGTTCAAGATGGCTCTGATTCTTTCATAATTTATTTGCAGGCCGCCACAAAGGCATCAAAGATCCCCTGCATGGCGGGGTCGGCAGCGCTGAGCCACTCAGGGTGCCACTGCACGCCCAGGCAGAACTTTGCGTCCGGCTTCTCAATGCCCTCCACGATGCCGTCCTCGCTCAGGGCCGACAGCACAAGGCCGGGGGCGACCTTGTCCACCGCCTGATGGTGCTGGCTGTTGACCAGCACGGTATCCTGCCCCAGAATGCGAGAGAGCAGGGTATCCCGCCGCACGGTGACGGTGTGGATCTTGCCCCAATGGTCGTTGTGGGGGACGTGCTCAAAGGGTTTGATGTCCTGATACAGATCGCCGCCCAGCGCAACATTCATCAGCTGGATGCCCCGGCAGATGGCCAGCACCGGCTTGTCGGCGGCAAGGAAGGCGCGCAGCAGCAGCGGCTCAGCGGTATCCCGCAGAACGTTGGGCTCACCGCAGGCAGGGATGCGCTCCTGCCCGTAGAATTTCGGGTCGATGTCGCCGCCGCCCGGCAGCAGCAGGCCGTCACAGGCCAGCGCATCCTGCACGGCCTTTTCGGGGTCGTCCAGCTCGATCCAGCGCATCTCTGCCCCGGCCCGGGCAAGGCTTTCGGGATATTTTGCGTGGGCCTCCGCCAACAGCTGGTTCGGCACCATGCGCGGCATTGCAATCGTAATAGCAGCAGACATTGTAGAAACTCCTTTTTACGTCAACAGAAAAACCCCGGAACATTCGTTCCGGGGTTTCTGGCGGAAAGATGGGGATTCGAACCCCAGAACGCTTTTGACACGTTACACGATTTCCAGTCGTGCGCCTTAGACCAACTCAGCCATCTTTCCACATCTTCAGTTTTCAGCGTTTCGGGCCGTGGCCCTCAGCGCTCCACTATAATACCTGAAAGGATGACTTTTGTCAAGGATTTTTTTGAAAAAATTTGAAAAATCTAAAAAACAACGTTTCTGCGCCATACATTTTTTCGTTAGAAAAAGCGGGACCCGCTGATCCCCTTGACGAACCCATAAAAACGGACTATGATGTGGGCAGAGAACGGTTGGAATTTGCAGGTTCCGCTCGAAAAAGAGAGCCTGAATAGGAGGATGCGATATGAATTACGCTGATGTTTTGAACAATGCCCGCCAGTGCATCGGGCAGTACTGCAAGGCCTGCCCCGTGTGCAACGGCGTGGCCTGCAAAAACCAGATCCCCGGCCCCGGTGCCAAGGGCGTGGGCGATACGGCCATCCGCAATTATAATAAGTGGGCGGAGATCCGGGTGAACATGGACACCCTGTGCGAGAACGGCACCCCCGACACCGGTGTGGAGCTGTTTGGCAAAACCTTCAAGTATCCCTTCTTTGCAGGCCCTGTGGGTGCGGTGAACCTCCACTATTCCGACACCTACACCGACATGACCTACAATGACGTGCTGGTGCGCGCCTGTGCCGAAAACGGCATTGCCGCCTTTACGGGTGACGGCACCAACCCCGACGTGATGACTATGGCCACCAAGGCCATTGGCGCTGCAGGCGGCTGCGGCGTGCCCACCATCAAACCCTGGAACATTGACACTGTCAAGGCCAAGATGGAGCAGGCCAAGGCCAGCGGCTGCTTTGCCGTTGCCATGGATGTGGATGCCGCCGGTCTGCCCTTCCTGAAGAATATGACCCCGCCCGCCGGCAGCAAGAGCGTTGCCGAGCTGGCCGAGATCGTCAAGCTGGCCGAGCGCCCCTTCATCGTCAAGGGTGTGATGACCGTCAAGGGTGCCCTCAAGGCCAAGGAGGCCGGTGCTGCTGCCATCGTGGTCTCCAACCACGGCGGCCGTGTGCTGGATCAGTGCCCCGCCACCGCCGAGGTCCTGCCGGAGATCGCTGAGGCCCTCAAGGGCAGCGGCGTGAAGATTCTGGTGGATGGCGGCATCCGCACCGGCGTGGATGTGTTCAAGGCGCTGGCTCTGGGCGCTGACGCTGTGCTCATCTGCCGCCCCTTTGTCACCGCAGTCTACGGCGGCGGCGAGGAAGGCGTGAAGTGCTACATCGACAAGATCGCCGCCGAGCTGGCCGATACCATGCAGATGTGCGGTGCACACTCTCTGGCCGAGATCACCCGGGATATGGTGAGGATCTGATAGGTAAAATGAAAGCGGCATCACAGCTGAAAACTGTGGTGCCGTTTTTTGGTTGCTCTGAAACAGAAACTATGATATGATGGAGCTGGTGGAGCGTGGAAAAGGTGGAGGCCTGATACAATAAGAGGATTCTGTTATGATTACACTAAAGCAGTACACGAACGAAGAAGCACAAATCATCCCACTCATTCAGGGCTTCTGGAAAGCACACAGTCATTATGACCAGAGCGAAGCGGAAGCGCTGGAAGATTTGCAGAACTGGACAAAACCGGGCCATATGATTTATTTTATCCAGAACGATGCCGTCAATGTGGGCTTTGCCCATCTGGGAAGCCGCGGCGGTAAAATGGACTGGCTGGAAGATTTGTTCATCCTGCCGGAATGGCAGGGCCACGGTTTTGGCAGCGAAGCGATTCACCAGCTGGAAGAAATCGTGAAGCAGTATTCGGTTTCCCTTTACATCGAAGCCGCCGCTCGCAATGAAGCGGCTATCCGGTTGTATCGGAAATTGGGTTATGACTGCCTGAACACAGTTACGATTCGCAAAGACTTCCCGGGCTACGAGTATGATGTTGTGCGGAAGGAAAATATCCACGGCATGGAGTTCGAGATTCGGAAGGATAAGGACTTCTGATTTGAACATATAGGAACAAGAAAAGCGGTATCTTTCCGGTTGTACGGAGAGGTGCCGCTTTTTGTTGCCACAGAACAGAAACTATGGTAAGATGAAGCTGGTGGTTCGGGAAATCGGTGGGGCCGATAAGATAAAAGGATGAAATATAAAACGATGAAGCAAAAAGAATATATGCCTGGAGTAAATCGAGTAAACACATATCTGGATGATCGATTTTTGAAAAAAGTTCTGAATCAACATGGAGCATTTCTTGTTGGAGATGACCCGTATGAAGTGGAAATTGTGTCGAAAACAGATGCGATTATAAGAGGAAAGAACTCGAATTTCTATGAAGCTGTGATAGATGAATTTCGATTTTATGCCGAACATATTACGAATTTTTGGGACGAAACAAATAATCTGGTGAAAACATACCCTGCGGTAGAACTAGTGAAGATTCCTATGGCAGAGATTCAGCCTTCACAGTTTTATGTGGATGAAATCAAAAAGCAAGCTGTAAGTGACTTTGTTCATACAGAAGAAGACTTGATAATTCCGCTTGTGAATTGGGAAGGCCATAATGTTTCCGTGGATGGTCATACACGATTGTTTGTGGCAGCTGAAAAAGGAATCCAAAATGTGTATGGATTTTATACAGAGGCTGGCGATTATGTCAGAGATTTTGCAGCAGAAGCTATCAGGCGAAATATTGTATCTCCGTATCAATTGATTGAGGTAAAGCATGAGGATTATGAAAAACTTTGGTTTGCATTCTGTGATGAGTATTTTTCAAGCAAATAAGTAAGAAAAACGGCATCTTTCCAATCAAATGGAGAGATGCCGTTTTGGGCTGCGGAGGAAACTTACTTCAACGTTCCATCCAGTACCTGCTGGTAATACCAGGGCTTTGGTGCACGGAAGGTCTTGCCGGAAAGGTCGGCGAAGTCGGGGGAGGTGAAGCGGGGAAGGACCAGCTCCCAGGCGCAGAGGGCCTGATACTTGAGTTTGAGCTCCCGGTTGGCGGTGTTGTTGCCGTATTTGCTGTCGCCAAGGATTGGGCAGCCGATGCTTGCCATGTGGGCGCGGATCTGATGGGTGCGGCCGGTGATGAGCCGGACCTTGAGCAGGGCCAGACGGCCGGAGACGGCAACGGTCTCATACTGGGTCTCCACGTCCTTGGCACCGGGCTGCTTGTCGGGCACGATCTTCACGATGCCCCGGTCTGCATCCTTGAGCAGGTAGCCGCCCAGGGTGCCGTCCGGCGGGGTGGGGCGGCCAAAGGTGACGCAGAGGTAGGTCTTTTTGACCTCGCGGTTTTTGATGACCTCAAGGAACAGCTGCTCGGCCTCGGGGGTCTTGGCAATGATGACCAAGCCGCTGGTGCCGGTGTCCAGCCGGTGGCAGAGGGCCGGGGTGTACAGATCGTTCTCCTTGTACTCGCCCTGCTGGTTGAGGTAGAGCAGAGCACGGTTGAGCAGGGTGTCGTCCTCGGGGCCGTCCACGGCAAGGCCTGCGGGCTTGTTCACCACAAGGATCTGCGGGCAGTCGTAGATGACCTGTGCCGGGCCGCGGGCGTTCTTCCACGCCGGGCCTTCCACCCGCTTGTCGGCATCCAGCACCTCGTCCAGGATGAACAGCTTGATCTCGTCGCCCGCCATTACGCGGGTGGAAAGGGGCTGCTTTTTGCCGTTCAGCTTGATCTTGTTCTCCCGCAGAGCCTTGTTCAGGCGGCCCGGGTTCAGTGCCGGGAACTGCTGCATCAGATAGTTGTCGAGCCGGGTGGGGGCCAGACATTTTACTTTTAAGATTTTCACGGAAATTTTCCTCTCTATCTTGAAATAGAATGTGTCTTTGAATCGTTTTTATTGTAGCGGAATAAATCTACCGCGTCAAGAAAGAAGGTATTTTTATGAACCTGAAATATAAGATTCTGGCTGTTCTGGCTGCGGGGATCGCACTGACGGCCTGCGGCAGCTCCGGTGCCCCCGCCAGCATCCCCGCATCCAGTGCAGTGCCGGCCTCCTCCCATGTGGCTGAGGAAGGTGTGACAGAGCCCATCAACATGCTGACGTGGACGCTGGATGACCTCGACAGGGAGGATACGGTCACCTTTATTCCGGCGGAGATCACCTCCGGTGTGCAGGATGGCAGCCTGACCGCAAAGATCTTCAGCTATGACCTCTATAAAAAAGAGGATATTGAAAACCTTGCCGTTGGGGATCAGATCACCCTCCACGAAGAGGGGGCTGCATGGAACCAGTTTGTGACCGTTGCAGTGAAGAGCATCGAGAAAAACGATCAGTACCATCTTGTAAGCATCAACGGCGGCATGGAGGAGCAGGACGGTCTTGACCTGCTGCTGGACGATGACACCTACCGCACGATGACCTTTGACGACTATCCTGTCTACTATGAGATGAGCGAAAAGACGCTGCCGCTGGCAGAGGACGTGGTGCTGAAGGACAGCTCTGCTGACCCGCAGGCCGAAGCGGTGGAGACCACCGGCGCTTCGGCCGTGGCGGCTGCCATCAATGCAGCTCCGGACAATTGGACGGTGTATAATACCACGCTGGTGGTGCAGGGCGGCAAGGTGCAGGAAGTGCGCCGCATCTGGGTGCCGTAACCTTGTTTCAGGTAAAGCGCGGTTTTTGTGGAAAACCCGTTGACAAACGCTTCCGGGATGCTATAATTTAAGTGTACGCAAGGGGCACTGTGCCTTTTTGCGGGATGTGAATTATGACAGATGGCAATGATGGGGTCAGAAATGCACACCGCCGCCCAGAGAGAGCGCTCCCAGCTGCAAGGCGCTCCGGCAGGTCTCGTTTCGTGCCGCCCCGGAGCTTCCGGCGAAACAAGTCGGACGCAGCGCAGCGTTACCGCGCCGAAAGCGGCAGGGGACAAGCAGTTTTATCCTTTGCAATTTGGGTGGTACCACGGAGCAGTTTTACACAGCCTCGTCCCTTTTGGGATGGGGCTGTTTTTGTTTTTGCGCCTGCCCGCCCCTCTGCCATAACACCATAAAAACTGACGTGCAAACGCCAAGGACAATTGAGGAGAGAAAACCTATGCAATGGACCGGTTTGAATGAACTGCGTGAAAAGTACCTGAGCTTCTTTGAGAGCAAGGGCCACCTGCGTCTGGACAGCTTCCCGCTGGTGCCGAAGAACGACCCCAGCCTGCTGCTGATCAACAGCGGCATGGCCCCCATGAAAAAGTGGTTCCTGGCTCAGGAAGAGCCTCCCCGCCATCGTGTGACCACCTGCCAGAAGTGCATCCGCACCCCGGATATCGAGCGCGTGGGCATCACTGCCCGCCACGGCACCTTCTTTGAGATGCTGGGCAACTTCTCCTTCCAGGATTACTTCAAGGAGGAGGTCATTCCCTGGGCATGGGAGTTCCTGACCAGCGACGAGTGGATGGCCATCCCCAAGGATAAGCTGCACATCTCTGTCTACGAAGAGGACGACGAGGCTTACGATATCTGGACCAAGAAGGTGGGCATTGCTCCGGACCACATGGTGCGTCTGGGCAAGGAGGACAACTTCTGGGAGCACGGCTCCGGCCCCTGCGGCCCCTGCTCTGAGATCTACTTCGACCGCGGCCCCGAGTACGGCTGCGGCAAGCCGACCTGCGGCGTGGGCTGTGACTGCGACCGCTATATGGAGATCTGGAACCTGGTGTTCAGCCAGTTTGATGCCGACGGCAAGGGCCACTACGAGCGTCTGGCACGGCCCAACATCGATACCGGCATGGGCCTGGAGCGTCTGGCCTGCGTGATGCAGGGCGTGGGCAACCTGTTTGAGGTGGATACCGTTCAGAGCGTGCTGCACCATGTGGAGCACATTGCCGGTAAGACCTACGGTGAGAACGCCAAGGATGACATCTCCATCCGTGTCATCACTGACCACATCCGCAGCTGCACCTTCATGGTGTCTGACGGCATCCTGCCCTCCAACGAGGGCCGCGGCTACGTTCTGCGCCGTCTGCTCCGCCGCGCTGCCCGCCATGGCCGGATGCTGGGCATCTCCCGCCCCTTCCTGGTGGAACTGGTGGAGACGGTCATCCAGTCCAGCGAGAGCGCTTACCCCGAGCTGCGTGAGCACGATGCCTATATCAAGAAGGTCATCGGCACCGAGGAGGCAAACTTTGCCCGCACCATCGATGCCGGTATGAACATCCTGAACAACATGATCGACGGCCTGGAAAAGGCACACCAGCACCTGCTCAAGGGTCTGGACGTGTTCAAGCTGAACGATACCTTCGGCTTCCCCCTCGACCTGACCAAGGAGATCGCTGCCGAGCAGGGCATTGAGATCGACGAGGACGGCTTCCATGCTGAGATGAAGAAGCAGAAGGAGCGCGCCCGTGCCGAGCGCCTGAAGAAGAACATCTCCGGCTGGAGCGAGGACCTGTTCGGCGGCCTGACCGTTGAGCCCACTGTCTTTACCGGCTATGAGACCCTGAACGACACCGGCGTTGTGGTTGCCCTGAGCGACGAGGAGACCCTGACCGATGCCATTGCCACCGATGAGGAGGCAAAGGACGGCGTGCTGGTGGTTCTGGACAAGACCCCGTTCTACGCTGAGATGGGCGGTCAGGTGGCGGACAACGGCCTGCTGACCGGCCCCGAGTGCAGCCTGCGTGTGCTGGACGTGAAAAAGACCCCCAAGGGCTACTACGTCCACACCTGCGTGCTGGAGAGCGGCATCGTCAAGGTGGGCGACCACCTGAACGCTCAGGTGGACAAGGAATACCGGATGTCCGTCTGCCGCAACCACACTGCGACCCATCTGCTGCAGGCTGCCCTGCGTGAGGTCCTGGGCGACCACGTCCATCAGGCAGGCTCCTATCAGGATGCGGAGATCACCCACTTCGACTTCACCCACTTCAGCGCCGTCACGCCTGAGGAGCTGGCCCGGGTGCAGAAGATCGTCAACGATAAGATCTACGAGTCGATGAATGTCACCGTCAAGGAGATGCCCATCGAGGAGGCCAAGAAGCTGGGCGCAATGGCCCTCTTCGGCGAGAAGTACGGCAAGGTCGTCCGCGTTGTGAACATCGAGGGCTGGTCCACCGAGTTCTGCGGCGGCACCCACGTCAAGAACACCGCCCAGATTGGCGGCTTCAAGATCGTCAGCGAATCCTCTGTTGCCGCCGGTATCCGCCGCATCGAGGCTGTCACCGGCCGCAACCTGCTCGTCCGTGCAAATCTGCAGGAGGCAATGCTGCACACCGTGGCCAACACCCTGAAGGCCAACAACATCACCTCTCTGCCCATCCGTGCCGAGGCTGTGATGGCTGAGAACAAGGCCATGAGCAAGGAGCTGGAAGAGGTCAAGGCAAAGATCGCCGCTTCCAAGGTCAACAGTCTGTTCGACAATGCCGAGGAAGTGAGCGGCGTGAAGATCGCTTCCGCCTACTTCACCGGCACCACCGGCGAAACCCTGCGCGGCATGTGCGACAGCATCCGCGACAAGGCTGTCAACCCTGTGGTCGCTGTTCTGGTGGGCAAGGCTGAGGATAAGGTCACCATGGCTGTCACCGTGAACAAGCTGGCACAGGAAAAGGGCCTCAAGGCTGGCGTGCTGGTCAAGGAGATCAGCGCTATCGCAGGCGGCAAGGGCGGCGGCAAGCCCGACTTTGCAATGGCCGGCCTGAAGGACGAGACCAAGATCGACGAGGCTCTGGCCGCTGTCAAGGGCATCGTTGAGAAGCAGCTGGGCTGAAACTAAACCTCTCCGTCATCATCGCTTCGCTCGATGCCACCTCCCCTAGTAGGGGAGGCCTTGGCAAAGAGATGACGTTTTGCAACAGAGGGTTGCGGCAGTGCAAAAATAAGTGCGAAGGAGTTTACGGTACGCCAGAGGCTCCCCTACTAGGGGAGCTGTCGCCGTAGGCGACTGAGGGGTTGTACAGAGCAGCACTGTGGTAATGCTATGAGCGTCAGCGAGACTGAGAGGGCGAGAATAGAAATCGAAAGGAGCAATTCCCATGGAAGATTGTCTGTTTTGCATGATCGCCGAGGGCAAGATCCCCTCTAAAAAGCTGTATGAGGACGATCAGGTCGTGGCGTTTTACGATATCAACCCTCAGGCCAAGGTGCACTTTCTTGTTGTGCCCAAAAAGCACATCCAGAGTGCCGCTGCCCTGACTGAGGAGGACGGTGCCCTGCTGGGCCATATCTTTGCCGTGATCGCCAAGCTGGCCAAGGAAGTCGGCCTGGACAACGGCTACCGCGTGATCTCCAATGTCGGCGAGGATGCCGGCCAGACCGTGAAGCACCTGCATTTCCATGTGCTGGGCGGCGAGAAGCTGCCTGTCTGAGCCGCGCATAAAAATAACGGATCGAACAAAAGGAAGGGAATTGTTATGGCAAAGACCTATACCCTGAATGTTGCGGGCCTGACCCGTGAACTGACCATCTGCAAGGTGAACGACCACATGGACATTGCGGCCTTCATCATGCTGGGCGATGCAGAGCTGACCGTGGCTGCTGCCACCGAGCTGCTGAAAAAGTGCCCCGAGTTTGATATCCTGCTGACCGCTGAGGCCAAGGGCATCCCTCTGGCACACGAGATGAGCCGCCAGAGCGGCAAGCCCTACATCTGCGCACGCAAGGGCGAAAAGCTCTATATGGCCGACCCTGTCGTGGTGGAGGATCAGTCCATCACCACCGCAGGCAAGCAGAAGCTGGTCATCGACCGCAAGGAGCTGGACAAGATGAACGGCAAGCGTGTGCTTGTGGTGGATGATGTCATCTCCACCGGCGGCTCCCTGAAGGCGCTGGACGCGCTGGCAGAGAAGACCCAGTGCACCATCGTGGGCCAGGCCGCTGTTCTGGCCGAGGGCGATGCAGCCGAGCGCAAGGATATCATCTTCCTTGAGCCGCTGCCCCTGTTCTTCCACTAAGTAAGATGCGCCGCCCGCTCTGTGTTTTCTGCGCAGGAACGCTGGGGCTGGAGTTGGTGTGCGCCTTTTTGCCGCAAACGGGACGTTTTGTGCCGTTTGCGGCATTTTTTATTGCCGGTCTGCTGTGGACGCTGGCGGGCCGTTTGCGCAAGAGCCCGGCCTGGGGCTATGGCATCTGCCTGATCCTGGGGGCAGTGCTGGGCCTTGTGCTGATCGGCTCCACGCAGGCAAAATGGGAAAAGCTCCAGACCGCCTACGATGGCCGCAGTGTCCTGCTGGAGGCGGAGGTGGAGAGCACCTCCTCTTCCTATTTCCCCGGCAGGGTGCGGGCGGTCCTGCGGGTGGAAACGGTAGACCGGGAGGCGGCCTCCTTCCGGGTGGAGTGCACCAGCCTGCCCGCCTGCAGCCCCGGCGACCGGGTCAAGGGCCGCTTTGCGCTGGAAACACCTGATGACACCTCCCGCCTGAATGCCTTGGCCGATGGCATTGCCCTGAACGCTGCTTATGAGAAAGGCTTTGCGCTGCTGGGGCAGAGCACCTCCTTCCGCGCCCGGACGACCCGGCTCCAGAAGCGGCTGAGCGCCGCCCTGCGGCAGGGGATGGCCTCCAGCCCGGCGGGCGTGCTGGCCGCCATGGTTACAGGCGACCGCACCCATCTCTCCAAGGAACTGCGCACGGCCTACCGGGGCGCGGGGCTTTCCCATGTGCTGGTGGTCAGCGGAATGCATGTTTCGATCCTGTGCGGCGATGTGCTGGGCAGGCTGCTGCCCAGCCGCAAAAAGCGCCTGCGCGGCTATACCGGCCGCCGGGTCAGGGCGCTGTTCAGTGCGGTGCTGGCATTGCTGCTGGTGGGCGTGACGGGTTTCACGCCCTCTGTTCTGCGCGCGGCGGGGGCCGTCTGGCTCAGTGCGCTGGGGGTCTGGGTCTACGGCCCGCCGGATGCCCTGACCTCGCTGGGTGTGGCCGGTGTTCTGATGACGGCGGGCAACAGCTACGCCGTCTGTGACGTGGGCTTTCAGCTCTCCTTTGCGGCGGTGGTTGGTACCCTGGCCGGTGGGGCCGTGGTGCGCCGCAGTCAGGAAGCCTGGGAAAAACAGCGGGCAAAGAAAAAGCGCCCCCGCCTCCGGTTCTGGAAGCGGAAAGCGCTTGGGCTTGCGGGAAGTCTGTGGGAAACGGTCTGCATCTCGGCCTGCGCCTCCATGGCTACCTTCCCGGTGCTGGTGCTGCGGGGGATGAGCACCAGCCTGTACGCGCTGGTGTCCGGCGCGGCGGTGCTTTGGCTGGTGGAACCCATCCTGCTCACCGGTCTGGGGGCGGCCCTGCTGGGACTGGTGCCTGCATTGGCCCCGGCCCAGCGGGTGTGCTCGTGCTGCGCGGAATTTCTGGCAGAGGTGCTGGACCGCTGGGCACTCTGGGTGTCCGGCTGGCCCGGGGCACAGATCTGGTTCGACACCGCCTATGCCGCCGTGGTCTGCCTGCTGCTGGCCGGGCTCTGCTGGCTGGCGTTCCATAACAGGGTACGTCTGCGGGTGGCCCTGCCTGCCCTTCTGCTGACGGCGGGGCTTGCCGTTTTCACCGGCAATGCCCTGAACCGGGATGTTGTCCGGGTGGAGCTGGTGGGCAGCCGGAATGCCCCGGCGGTGGTCATCAGCCGGAACGAGAGCGCCGTCATCCTCTTCCGCGGCGGCGATGTGACCCGAAGCGCCGTGGAGACCACGCTGGAACGCCGGAATATCCGCACGGTGGAGTGCCTGATCGACCTGCGGCTCAGGCCCCGGAGCGCCCAGCGGATGGGGGCGGAACAGCGCATTGCCGTTGACCGGATGGCGCTCTATGCCACCCGCCGTGTCCGCTGCGGCCCGGCAGAGGTGGAGGTGCTCCGCACCCGGAACGGCTGTGTGGCCCGCATCCACGCCGCCGGGCAGACCTTTGTAACCCTGAGCGGCAGTGCTGCGCTTGCGGCCCCTGTGCAGGCGGATACCCTGCTGGCCTCGCCTGCCCGGCCGGACTGCGTGAAGTATGATGCGATCCTGAGCCTGAGCAGCGATTATCGGTGGATGCCGGAGGCTCTTTCTTCGGGGCGGCTCTGCCACAGTTTTTCAAGGGCAGAGTAGGCTTTGAGAGAAAAAATTGGCTTTTTGTCAGGAGCTGTTATATAATAGGAGATATCAAAGTAAAATCCGGAAAGGAATCAAAAAATTTATGGGCATCGTAGTCATCGGCGCAGTGTTTGTGGACATCAAGGGATATCCGCTTTCCACCTATATCCCCGGCGGGCGCAACGCGGGCAGAATGGAGCAGGTCCACGGCGGCGTGAGCCGCAACGTGGCAGAGGATATCGCCAACGTGGAGCTCCGGCCCACCTTCGTGAGCCTTGTCGATGACAGCGGCATGGGTCAGGATGTCATTGACAAGCTGGAGAACCACAAGGTCAACACACGGTTCATCAAAAAGGTACCGGACGGCATGGGTACCTGGCTGGCCATCTTTGACAACAGGGGTGATGTGACTGCCGCCATCTCAAAGCGGCCAGATACCACACCGCTCATCGACCTGCTGGCTGAGCAGGGGGATGAGATCTTTGCCGACTGCGACAGCATTGCGCTGGAGCTGGACCTTGAAAAGGAGACAGTCAAGCAGACCCTGAAATACGCCAAAAAGTACGGCAAAAAAGTGTATGCGGTCGTTTCCAACATGAGCATCGCCATGGAGCGCCGGGACTTTTTGCAGCAGATCGATTGCTTTGTCTGCAACCAGCAGGAGGCTGGGCTGCTCTTCTCGGACGATTACGACCATCTCGAGCCTGAGGAGATGTGCAGGGTGCTGGCGGGCAATGTGCACAGCGCCAACATCCCCTGCATGGTGGTGACCATGGGCGGCAAGGGGGCTGTGTTTGCCCGCGCCAACGGCGAGTGCGGCATCGTGCCTGCAAAAAAGGTGGATGTCATCGACACCACCGGTGCAGGGGATGCCTTCTTTGCCGGAACTGTCATCGGCCTGACCTACGGCAAGACTCTGGCTGAATCCTGCGAGATCGGCAGCCGCCTGGCCGCCTCGGTCATCTGCATCACAGAAAATGTCTGCCCCCGCTTCCGCCCCCTTGAGTTCGGGCTGGATATCCCGGTGGTGGATTGAGAAAACAAGTAAAAAGGGACGGCGTGGAGCACACGCCGTCCCTTTTGTATATCCTCTCAGCCCTGCTTTTTCGCCTTCCGGTCCAGGTACAGGAAGAAGCAGACATTCAGCAGCACACCCACCGCTGTGGAGGTGGGTGCGGCCAGACCGATCATGGTCAGGCTGGCGTTGGGCTGGATGCTCATAATGTAGGCCATGGGCAGGCGGACGAGCAGGGTCTGGAACAGGCCCTGCGCCATGACGAAAACGGTCTTGTCGCTGCCGTTGAAATAGCCGATCATGCTGAACAGGATCGCGGTGAAGATGGCCTCCGGTGCAAAGCCCTTGAGGTAGGCATAGCCGGTGGTTAGGTCAAGGGCCTCGGCCGGGGCCTGCATCAAGCTGGAAATGGGCCGTGCCAGAAACACCAGCGCCACCGTCTGCGCCAGCTGCTCAATGGTCTGGTGGCCGGTCATATCGGCGGTCATCAGGGCCGCCACTTGCTTTGCACATTCTACCTGATGATGGTTGAAATATTCGGTCTGCTGTATTTCTGCCTTGGTATCCAGACTGCACAAAAAGAGCAGCAGCTGTTGTCGCCAAAGCTGCACTCGTAGCGGCCCACCCGGCAGGGGTTGATCTCAATGATGTTCCGGGCAGGATTTTGCTCCTGATTGCACCAGCCAAGGTGCATATCGTTGTAGCACAGCTCTACCCCCGGGAATACAGGCTCCACCGTCACCCGGCCCTAGCCCGTCTCGTTGGAAACGCAGAAAACCTGCGACCCTGCGTCGGCGCCGCTCTCCGGCTGTAATGGCCCATAAAATGCGTTTATCATAAATGCTCCGATAAAAATTTGTGGGTTAATAAGGTTAGAGCGCTGTGCACGATACAGCGGAATTGTTAATTGGTTTCAATATTAGTTTCAATTTTTTCGATAATAACAGCATTTCCATTTGCTGTAACGCCAAAGACATATGGAAGATAAGTAGTGCCGCCGGAAGTATTTGCGGTTTCTGGTTCGAGTGTAATATAGTCAAAGTCAACGCCAATGACAGCGTTACAGCCCAAATCATAAGCCGCTTCCTTTAATTCCTTTAGGGCCTGGCGGCGCATTTCCTTCAAAGAAGCCATAAGGCTTTCACCAACATTTGTTGCAGAAGAGAAAAGACCATGCGTTCCACGAGCGACTTGAATTGCATCATCACCGGAAATGTAACCGGAATATTTTACAATCCGATAGCCTTCAAAAGTAAAACCGGAAGAAATTAACATTTTTGCCATAGCTTCTTGCTTAGTGAGATCGGCTTCAACCTTATATTTTTGAATATCACTGATTTTAAGAGGAATGCCTTGTTGATACGACAGAAATTGCTGGTAAAGAGAATCGAGACAGTTGGTATCAGAGATAACAATATCATCTAATGTTTTGGAAGTAGAAGGAATAAAATTAAAACGATTTGATAAAAATTCATCAAAGGTGGAACTACTTATGGGATATGATGCTTCCATTGCCCGGAGAATGGCCTGTTTGTTTTGATAAAACTTGAAATCATCAATAATAACAGGAATATCACAAGAATCATCAATAGAAATACCACGAAAACTTTCGTGGACTGTTATATTGCTATTGAATCTCAAAAAGTGTTCGAGTTCATTTCGGTCGACCTTATACTGGGTGGCGATATCAGATATTTTCATGGAAAACTCCTATTATTTTACAAATATTTTCGTGCGACGATATTTTGCGGGTCAATATCTAAAATTAAATTTGCGTATCTGCGAGCGTTCCAGGGCTCTTCTCTACACTTTTGAAGCAATCTTTGTACATCATCATTCAATGTAATAGAAGAACTTTTATGCGGGGTATCCTGATCTTCAATGATAAATTTTGAATCACAGTATTTGCAGATGCGAAAGCCATTTTTATCATAAAATTCAGATGCACCACAATTTTTACAAACAAATTGTTTCGTTCTAAAAACCTTCTTTCAAATTCATTATTTTTTAAGTGAACTGGTTATATCCATCATTTTTAGCTTTATACGAATAATATTATAGTATAGAGAAAGTTTTTTGTATGCTCTACGAACAATGGGCTTTTCGCATAGCATTTTATTTTTATATGTAGAATAATTCATTTTCTTATCTTTTATGAATAATAAAAATACTCTTAAAACGTCTCCACCTTTTCCTGGGCGCGGTACTGCAATGCTTCCAGCAGGGCCTCTTCATCCAGCAGCTGTTTGCCTGCCAGATCGGCCACGGTGCGGGCCACCCGCAGGATGCGGTCATGGGCGCGGGCAGAAAGACCCAGTGTGTCGTAGGAGGCGCGGAGGAGCCGCTCGGCGGCGGGGGTCATCCGGCAGACACGCCGCACCTGCCCGGCTGTGAGCTGGGCATTGCAGCGCACGCCCTCGTATCCGGGGGCGGCATAGCGTTTGGCCTGCACGGCCCGGGCGGCAAGCACCTGCTTGCGCAGGTCTGCGCTGCTCTCGGCGGGGGTGCTGGTGTGGAGCTCGTCAAAGGCAACGGGGTCCATCTCCACACAGAGGTCGATGCGATCCAGCAGGGGGCCGGATACCCGGCTGCGGTACTGCCGCACCGCACTGGGCGAACAGGTGCAGGGACGGGTGGGGTGGCCGTAGTAGCCACACTTGCAGGGGTTCATGGCGGCCACCAGCTGGAACCGGCTGGGGTAGGTGGCGCTGCCTGCCGCGCGGCTCACGGTGATCTGGCCGTCCTCCAGCGGCTGGCGCAGAACTTCCAGACTGTCCCGGGAAAACTCCGGCAGCTCGTCCAGAAACAGCACGCCGCAGTCGGCAAGGCTGCACTCGCCGGGCCGGAAGGTGGTGCCGCCGCCCGCCAGCGCCGCCGCGCTGGCCGAGTGGTGCGGGCTGCGGAAGGGCCGGGCGGAGATCAGGCCCCGCCCCTTGGGCAGCTGGCCCGCAATGGAATAGATCTTGGTGGTCTCCACAGCTTCCTCCCGGGTCAGGGGCGGCAGGATGCCGGGCAGGCGCTTGGCCAGCATGGATTTGCCGGTGCCGGGCGCGCCGATGAGCAGCACGTTGTGCCCACCGGCTG
>OHBK01000283.1_pt1 | contig 18322 bp, 12 predicted proteins | sample 1577371 | NCBI WGS metagenome assembly OHBK01 (sample SAMEA3879555, study PRJEB24766) | human gut metagenome | biome: human-associated habitat; feature: feces | place: USA | collected 1985/1987
TACAGTGAAAGGTTTTTGCAAACATTCTTGACAACACATATTTACTTACACACAATTCATATGCCATTTTTTCAAGGCTGATGTTTTCCCTAAAATTTTTGGCCACGTATTCTACCGCATTATAAATCAGGTCACCACTCCCTACCGCACTTTTATCCATCATTGGCATTGTTGTGAAAACATGTGCAAGGATCATCTGTGCATATGCCTGTATCATCCGGGGATCCCCCTCTGTTATTCCGGTCAGATATTTTATGGCATTTACCACATCCGGATGCACCTGCTCTTTTTTTACAACCGGATTCTTCGGGCTGTATATCTGCAATTCCCTGTAATAGGAAGGAAACAGTGTTGGTTCAAGGTACAGGAATATTACCTTGTTTTCTTTTTCCCCAAACACCTGATAATGATGTATTACATTTGGAAACACAACTGCAAAATCCCCTTCATCCATATGGAACAATTCCTGTCCCACTCCAAGTTCTATTTCTCCATCCGTTACATACACTACTTCTATTGCCTCATGTAGATGCGGCGGCACATGTACTGGCTTCTTCCACTCCGCGGATACTCCTGTATTTCTGTTTTCATATACCAATAGCACTTACAAGCAACTCCTTTTATTTATACTCCCTGTTTCTCCACTCCCCTTCCTGTTTTCATTATTCGTCCGACCAAATCCACTGCAGGTCCCAGCAAAATCACCATCAATATCGTTATCACAACAATTTCACCTCCGGCTATAACACCGATACACACATTCCCATAACGATAACCACAATCAGCATATGGTAAATGAATAATCTATATTATCTTCTGCACTGATACGATATTCCTCTTCCACATCAGTTCCCCAGCTGTCGATACCTCCAACACCTCTTACTGCACCATATTCAATGCGCAGTATCTGTGATGAACTGTCTGTCCTGCTGTTATCAAGAGCCGTATGTCTTGTAATCTCAAGCCACTCTGTATCCATTCTCATACCACATTCCTGCGGAACGAGATATTGTGTAAGACTCAGGTCTTCAATCTCATAGATTCCTTCTTTTGCCCCCGCTTTTCTGTCAGGATATGTTTCCCCGGAGAGTCCCTTATATAAATATTTGTCTGCCAGTGTCGGCATAATAAATCTCATTCCAAATACAGGTAATTCTGGAAGTCCCTGTACCCCATGATAATGTACATCCACGCGAATCTTTCCAGATACATCAACGGTATAGCTTACAAGAACCGTTGTCTCCGGAGTGGTTATGGTCTCGTATGTGTATGTTACGACAATTTCATCCGCATAAACATCACCACCATAGCTATTATTATCAGGGGCATATGGGGTCTGCTCCTTGCCATCCATGATGACCTTTATTCCCTTACAGTCAATGAACATATCTGCGGAAAGCCAGCTTCCGCTTTTAATGTGAAACCTGCTTCCCCTGTCATTATCTGTCAATGCTCTCCAGAAAGTAGGTTTTGGACAACGGTACAGCCACTCATATCCATTTTTAACGATAGATTCCAGTCCACCCTGTGCATAAGAAAAAATATAATCAAATTTCTCCCCATGTACACCAAGTGTATAGTCACCATAGACCACTCTTAATTTATCTGTATAAGCCATAGTAATACCTCACTTCCTGCATTGCCGGTTTCTCTTTCCTGTCAGCAAATACGATTCCATTTGCTGAAAATTCATAGTCTGCCGGTTTATCATCAAAATCCCCTCCATAGCGTAAAACATCTTTTCCTGTCACCGGATCTTTTACCATAATTGCCTGATCAATAAAATCCCATATAAATCCGCCATGATACCTATCATATTTGTCAATCAGCTTCATATAAGAACCAAGTCCTCCCATGGAATTTCCCATATCATGCATAAATTCACATAAAATATATGGTTTCTTCGGACTATTAATCAGGTATTCCTCTACATCCTCCGGTTTTGCATACATTCTTGTCTCTAAATCAGAAATAGTATCCTCATATGCCCTATTATAATAAGAACTTTCATAATGAACCAGTCTTCCATCCTGCTTTTCCGCAAAATAAACATTCATTGCCTCAATGTCATCTCCTGCATAGGATTCATTTCCTAATGACCAGAAAAGGATGGACGTATGATTTTTAAAAGTTTCAAAATTGTTTTTTGCACGATCAAGCACAGCATCTCTCCACTGTGGAAAAGACCCCGGTACATTACACGATGGCTCGATTGCCCCCAGCTTCTGGAATGAACCATGGCTTTCCAGATTTGTTTCTGCCATCACATAAATACCTGCATTGTCGCACATATAGTACCATGGTATCTGGTCAGGATAGTGGCAGGTACGAACAGAATTAATATTGTTCCTGAGCATACAGGATATGTCTGCTTTCATATCTTCCACACCAATGCATCTTCCTGTTTTTGCATTCCACTCATGACGGTTTACTCCTGTGATAACAAGTCGTTTTCCATTCAGATAAATTACTTTATCTATAATCTCTATTCTTCTGAAACCGATATCATAAGGAATTACCTCTGCCAGAGAACCATCCTCTGCTTTAAGCTCAACATAAGCATGATATAAATATGGATTATGATTATCCCACAGTTTGACATTTTCCAAATCAACACAAATCGTGCCTTCCATATGGCCGTTTTCTTTCGTTAACTGTATGGATTTCTCTACTAATACATTTTCTTCCCTGTCTTTTAAAATAAAGCATGCAGTTACATGCTGACTGTCAGGTGCAGATACCTTCATGCTAGTCGATACCCTTCCGCTTACATTATCCTGATTTAACACAGGTTTAAACCATACATCCTCCAGATGAACATCCGGTAATGCCTTCAACGTAACATTTCTGAAAATTCCAAAAAATCTGAAAAAGTCCTGATCCTCCAAAAATGCCGCTGTGCTCATCTTATGTACCTGCACTGCCAGTACATTTCCTTTTTCCTTAATATATGGTGTCAGATCAAACTCAGAAGGTGTAAAGCTGTCTTCGGCATACCCTATAAACTGGCCATTCAGCCACAGATACATAGCTTCTTCTACACCTTCGAAGCAGATATGGATTCTTTTTCCACACATACTCCTGTCCAAATCAAAGTATTTGATATAAGAGCCTACCGGATTGTACTGTGCCTCTGAAAACATTCCTTCTTCTGCTCCGGTTGCCTCCATGCTATAGGCTCCTCTGTGGTACTCTTTTCCTTCCCACGGATACATCGTGTTGATGTAACGGATTTTATCATATCCAGCCAGTTCGATATGTCCTGGAACCATAATTTTATCAAATCCTGATGCATCAAATGTTTCCTTATAAAAATCAACAGGTCTTTCCATCACATTTTTGCTGTAAGCGAACTCCCATTGACCATTTAATGACTGTAATAATGGATTTTTTTCTTTTTTCATGTCTGAATAATCCAGATAATAACAATGATCACTATGTGCTTCCAATTGATTTACCTTAAACACTTCCGGATTGTCCAGCCATTTCATATCAGCGTTCATATTTTCCCTCTCTTTCCATACACCCCATACAATTTCTTTCATTCCACTATATTCCACGTCAACACTCCTCCATCTGTTCTCTAAGTCGCCGGTTCGCTGCTTCCACATTCATTTCTGACATAATAAATGTAATGACCAATGACAGGATCATTGGAATCCATAAATACATAATGTGAAGCATATTCATGCAGGATGCAGGCTGCACGGCCGCTTCCTTGACAAATCCGCTTGCATCAAGCAGCCATCCGCAGAGGGCAACTCCGATTCCACCCCCGATTTTGGTTCCAAAGGATGTACAGGAATACATGGTTCCATCAATGTGTTTATGTTTTGTCAGGTATGTGTATTCTGAACAGCTTGCCACAACAGCTCCCATATCTCCCTGCCATGGTGCCATTCCAAGTGCTGCGATTGCGGTAAAAGCAAGCATCAGCGGAACACTTCCCATATAGCCTGCAAAAATAACACCGACACGTCCGGCTGTTCCAAGAATGTATCCTGCAAGATTCATTCGATATAATCCCTTCATCTTTTCCACAAGCATAGGTGTAATACACATTGCAATGATGACAGGGATATTAATTGCCCAGGAAAAGACCGAATATAAATCTTCATTTTTCAAAACATAAATCATATAGTAAATACCCATATTTAACATAGCCGAATAGATCTGCTGACAAATATAAGTAACACAAATCATAAGATAATATTTATTGGAAAATAAAAGTTTTGCGGCTTCAATCAAACCATATTTTTCTTCTGTCTGTTCTCTGCCTGCCTTTAATTCTTCCTCCGGAAGTTCTTTGATTGAGAATACGGAAATTGTGTTTACAATCAGTCCGATTACTGCGTATATGATTGCTACGGTTCTCCATGCAGCAGCTCCACCGCCTGCCATTCTTACAAACTGAACGGTGATAGATTGAATGATCAGACTTGTTAAAAACGCAAAAATAAAACGGAACGACCCCATTTCTACCCGTTCTTTGCTATTTTTTGTACAAAACGTAACCAGTGATGCATAGGCAATATTGTTTGCAGTAAAAAATACTGCATTCAGCAAAGTATATGCAATAAAAAACCACGCATACTGTGCTGTTTTTCCAAGACTTTCCGGTATTGCAAAGTTCGCCACAAGCGTTACTGCACAGCCAATATATGCATAAAGCATCCACGGTCTTGCTTTTCCAAGTCTGCTCTTTGTTTTGTCAATCAATGTACCAAAAAACATATCACTGACACCGTCGAATAATTTTGATACCATGATCAATGTTCCAACAACTCCCGGATTTAACCCTACCGTATTTGTCAGATACAACATTACAAACGAGGAAAGAAATGCATACACGACATTTCCTGCCAGATCTCCGGTTACATACCCCACCTTGTTATACCATTTCAGGTATTTCTTTTCTTCCATGTGAAACTGCTCCTTTCGATGATCCCTATTTTTGTTCCCACAACTTTGTTATAGATAGTATATAAAAACTGATGTCAAAAAACCATATCATAAATTACACAAAACATGCACAAAACAGTATAATTAACAAAAACCATTTTCTTTATTCCTTTCTTTTGTTATTTTTGACATGTACTTTTATTGACTTTCATTTTCCAGCACGTTAATTTATACAAAAAATACCATTATTTCAAACGTTTAAAATCCAAATGGACAAGACATGCATAAAATGATAAAATTGCATCATGAGCCAAACAAAAATTTATGTATTTCAGATTATTATTTCATGAACATTTTTCAATTATCATATGGGGGTCTCAAATGTATACCAATAATGCATATCTGAATAACTCAACAATTGACAGAAAAGATAAATCCAAGCCACTTGTCGTAACCATGTGTGGGACTTACAAGTTATATACGCACCCTAAACTTCCCACCTGGAGACCACGTGGCAGAGTTGATTTTCAGTTGATCTTTATTGCTGCCGGGAAAGCTCATTTTCATTTTGACAACGATGAGGAAGAAACGATTGTTCATGCTGGTCATATGGTTTTATACCGCCCAAGAGAACCCCAGAAATATGAATACTATGCCAAAGACCAGACGGAGGTTTACTGGGTTCATTTTACAGGAAACAATGTCACCAATCTGCTCCGTTCCTATGGATTGACAAATGATAAAAGGGTGTTCCAATGTGGTTCCGGTTCGGAATATCAGTATCTTTTCCGTGCCATGATAAAAGAATTACAAATGTGTCAGGATAGCTATTCTGAAATGCTTGAAATGTATTTAAGACAAATTTTTATAAAACTACAACGCCACTTTAAATTTTCTGTCAACACAGTGAACTCCCATGCTGCTGAGGAAATAGACAAAGCAATTTCTTATTTCAGTGAGCATTACAATGAACCAATCAGCATTGATGACTATGCCGAACAAAATCATGTCAGTGCCAGTTGGTTTATCCGTAATTTCAGATTATATGCCGGAATCACGCCAAAGCAATTCATTCTGCAAAAAAGAATATATAATGCCGAAGCATTGCTTCAAAATACACAATACAATATCAATGAGATCGCACAAATTGTCGGATATGATAATCCACTGTATTTCAGCCGGATTTTTCAAAAGGCAAAAGGGCTGTCACCTTCTGAATATCGTAAAAACATATAAAAAATGCAAAAGCAGAGAATCGGTATCTCTGCTTTTTGCAATTTTTGTCCAATTATTTTTTTATTTTGGCAAGTAATATACCCCTTCGTGTTTTATAATGACAGCGTAAACAGAAAGGAGATGAACTTCCATGAGAAACAAATTCCACAACTTTATTGAAAACTTTCTTAGCTTTTATGAAACTTTCTTCACAAAAGGATATTATCATTTTTAAATATTATCCCATACCTTCCTCAATCTCCCCATTCGTCAAATCATATCTCATATCAAGAAAATCCAATATCTCTGCCTTCCGGGCTGTCCCATTCTAAGGAATTGTCAGCCAATCACTTTTTTTCAAATGTCCCGGCACCACTTAAACTGTTGCAGAAAAACAAACACATATTGTTAAAAATTTGACAAAAAGAAAAAAAGTGCTACAATAATGCTAATTTCAGGCAAAAGGAGTATCCCAGACATGAAGACAGGACTTGTAGTAGAAGGCGGCGGTATGAAATGTGCCTACAGCGCAGGCATTCTTGACCGCTTTTTAGATGAACACATTACATTCGATTACTGCATCGGCGTATCGGCCGGATCTGCAAACACAGCAAGCTATCTCGCCGGACAACGCGGGCGCAATCTTCGTTTTTATGTAGACCATCTGAACGAACCTGGTTATATGGGCGTCAAAAATCTGCTACGCACCGGACAGTTTTTTGGTCTGCAGTATATTTATCAGACACTGACCAACTCCGATGGAGCTGACCCGATCGATTATCCTGCCATCGTGGAAAATCCGGCCGAGTTCGAGCTTGTTGCAACCGATGCTGCAACCGGAAAACCGGTGTATTTTACCAAAGATGATATGAAACAGGATGACTACCGTGCCATCATGGCAAGCTGTGCCCTGCCCGTTATGTGCCGTCCGATTTCTTTCCATAATGAGACGTATTTTGATGGTGGATTATCGGATTCCGTTCCGATCGAGCGCGCGTTTGCCAAGGGATGTGACCGTGTGGTTGTAATCTTAAGCAAACCCCGCAGTTTTGTAAAGCAGCCGGAAGGCTTCCGGCACATTTACCGGCATGCCCTGCGCAAATATCCACAGACCATAAAAGCCCTCGACAACCGGCATCTGATGTACCGCCAGAATATTGCCGATGTCAAAAAACACGAAACCGCCGGGGAAGCCATCGTCTTTGCGCCTTCGAAAGAGTTAAAAATGAGTACTTACGCACGCGATGAAAAGTTGGAACAGGAATTGTATGATCTGGGGATTTCCGACTTTGATGCACGCCTGAACGAACTGCATACATTTCTTTCCTAAAAAAAACAGATAGCGGATATTTATCATCCGCTATCTGTTTTTAGTTCTATTTTCCTATTGTATATATGCCTTCCACATGCTATATTTTCTTTACACATATCGAATGTGCAGTCTTTTTATATTTGACTGCATTTCATTGGATATTTCATCCATTTTTCCATGTGTACTAATTAGATATTGGAGAGAAATTTCGTGCAGAACAAAGATTCAGTTGTTATTTTATTATTGTTTTGTAACTATTCAGATATTGAAAGCTGGAGACTTCCATGTAACAATTCTGATAGAAAAACAGCCTCTATATGACACCTTTTCCTCTCCACCACTACAAAGGAGAAGAAGATGCATATGAGCAAAAAGTTCGAAGTTCTTACCATTAGTGATGATTTTATGTTTGGCATTATCATGCGCAATCCAAAGTACTGCAAGCCGTTTTGGGAAACAAAACTGAATATTAAGATTTCGCGCATTGGGTACCCACAAGACCAGAAAACGATCAATCTTTCTCTCGATGCCAAAAGCATCCGACTAGATGTCTATGTTGAGGACGATTCCAATACAGTTTACAACATTGAACACACAGTTAAAACAGAGTTTTGTAATCTTTGTCTGCACCTTTGATCCGTTCCATATCGGCAGACATGTCTATACTGTCGAAAACCGCTGTGTGGAAGATACAAATCTGTTGCTTAACGATGCTACACAGAAAATCATTTTAAATACAAAGGGAATTTTTGACCAGACAACAATTAATGTATCCGTTAATTATTATTGATGATGATGTACTATCATTTCCCACAGAAAGGCTTTAAAACTTCCATAAATCAAGTATGCGGCTCTAACCACGGTTAATTAGTTGCTCTCTCATTCCATACACGGCATTCCTTAGTTTTCACAAACTATCAGATAATGGGAATCGCACTAACTTAGTTAATACAATTCCCATTATTTTCTCCGCAATGTTATATTTTTTGTCTCACAAGCTGCGCAAGTTTCATAGAAACAGAGCATAATATAATTGCCAATGATATCATTATAGAAATTTCTTCAAAATTTCTAATTTGCATTCCAACTATAATCATTAACAATTCTATTATACATACCATTCTGGCACATTTTTTACTTGCCAACAATTCTATTTTATCCATATCTATATTAGGATGATTCATCGTACCTACAATCAAAAGATAACTAGCCGCTATACAGGTAAAAACAAGCAACAATTTTGAATATGTATACATAATATTTTTCACAAGCAAAACACCTATAAATGTCCCGATGGTTGCCACGTAGCATGCTTTAAACGTCTTCATATGAAAACCACCAGTTCTTCTTCGTAAAGCCAAAAATGAAATAAGAAAAATCACCCCATTCACAAATTCCTGCATACATATAATTACCACAAGTATTGTTCCAACTGTCAAACTTTCTTCTACCAATAGTTCCATAGCATACTGATAATATTCCCTGTTGTCTTCCATAATCAGATTTTTTTCCTGCATTTGATCCAGACAATTTTTAATTATTTGATCTAACATTATCTCCACTTCCACCAACTCAATATTCAAACAAACCAATAGACTATAAAACTAATAACTACAAATATTGGCAGCAAAAACAAAATCCACCCTGTAATCAAACCAAATTTTTTTGGCGTTTCTCCCCGGACTTTAGCCCTGTGCCGTCGAATCAACGATATAATCAAGACAATAAGACCTATCGTGCTGATTGTCCCGGCAATCACCATTGCAATTACTCCAGCTATTACCATGTATGCAAAAATCATTGTCACAAACGCCATAACTTTTTCTCCTACTGTTCCTTTGTCTACCACTCCCAATAAACATCATCATAGCCCACGCTTTTCTGCGCATCAGAAAGATCTATGTCTTTATCTTCCATATTTGCCTTTTCTTGTTTTTTGGTATCAATTACAAGTAAATCTGTCACCCCTTCATATTCTGGATGATCCCTTACTGTAGCATACACCCCATAAACAATCTCATATGTTTTCCCTGTATCGGTTTTTACATTATCAATTTCTATACTTCCTCCCCATATAATATATCCATCTTCATCCCATGTTGCATCCCCAAAATCACGAACAGGTTCACCATAGGATATAATTTCTCCGTCTAAAAAACCCATCCATTTTTTGATATCATTTTCTAATTCCGGATGTTTTTCTTTCGCAATCGGACTAAACTGATCTGCTATTTTCTCTGCATCACCGGATTTTATCCCCTGTAGTATTGTTTTTGCCTGCTCAATTGCTTTTTCACTTTTGGATTTTACATGCGGTTCCCCACCTGCCGAAACTGTGCATGCACTCAATACGATTGCCAGCATGATTACCAGCATTACTACTATCGTGACACTTCTATTTTTTTCTAACCGCTTTATTTCATTTTCCATATTCTATCGTCCATATATCATCATATTCCACTCTAACTTGCGAATCCTCTTTGTTTTCTTTTTCTGCATCCAAATCACGAATTAATAAATCTGTCACTCCTACGCAATCTGAATGATTTTTAAATACAGAATATGACCCCATACCTATGCAGTAAGTTTTTCCGGTATCCGTCTTCACATTATCAATATCAGCTTCCATAACCAACATTTCCACTCCTGATTCCCCGGTATTTAACGATCCTCTTTCTGTTGTTGGCGGATCATAAGATATAATATTGCCATCAATATATTTCATCCATGCTTTTATATCTGTTTGCAGCTCCGGATGATTTTTTTTGATATAAGTGCAAAAAATATCTGCTATTTCTTCGCAATTTTCTGACTGAATGCCATCCATAATGATGTCAGCCTGTTGCAGAGCTGTTTGGCTATAAGAATCAACGTATACCTTTGTATTATCTTCTTTAATTGCATTACATCCCATCAAAAAAAAACAACTGAATAAACATAAAATGTCATTTACGATCATTTTTTTTTTCATCATTTTCCTACCATCCTTCCATTATCCAGAGCAGTACATAGTTCCATTACCAGTATTATTATAAATGTTTTTTGGGCATTATTTATTTAATTCCTTCGTACCAATATATCCAAATCAAATAATTTTTATCATCAAAAATCAAATACTTATTATTCGCGGTCTTTCTATCCCCTTTATAATTTCTGCCAGCATTCCTAATCCCTTTATATATATCTATATGTTTTGATAAATCAACATACCCAATAGCTGCCATGTTATTACAATTTGTATTTCTGAATTGAGAATTATCTCCACTAAATCCTGTAATCCACCATTGACCACCATATGGATACCAGTTAAATATCGTATCGATCTGCTTCCCATTGTTAGAATATCGATACAAACTCAAACGCATTGGTACTTCAAAATCAATGGCATCATAATGTTTTGTTCCAGCATGGGTTCTATCATATTTGTACAACCCTATTTCTGCTCCACTATGCAAATTCCAGTAATTCCCTTTCCACATCCAAAGCGCATACTCTTCATTTCCTACTTTGAATGGAAAATCTTTTTCATTCATCTTTGTTCCAATCCGGAATACTTCATCATAAAACACATTATATCCAAAACTTCTTTGCCAAGTTTCTACCTGGGAATGATATGCCTCATCATCTGTATCTTTTACAAAATTTAAAATAGCTGCCCCCGCCTCCGTTGCTTCCTTTCCACTTGTAAATCTTTTTAAAAACTTTGCAAAGCACTTAATCTTTTTTTCATTTTGGTTTACGGTATTTCTCATATCCAATGCCCATTCGACAATTTGGTGTACCGTCTTCTTGGTGGTTCCTTTCTTCATTCCATTATTTATATATTTTTGCAGCTGTTTCTTTGAATAATCATGTTCAAATTCATATTTTCTGCTTACTCTTACTTTCTGTTGGTCAATATGCGCATTCCATAATCCCATCGGTTCATTTGCATTATTAGGATCTGGATCTTTCGGTGCAATAATATTTCCATTTTTAAACGATACTCTTCCATCATTCAGTCCATCTCCATCACTATCACTACTACATGGATTTGATTTCCCCAATAATACAAGCCTCATTTTTTTCCCATTATCGCAATATTGTGGTCTTGTTACAAGTATTTCTTCGCCATCGCTTAATCCATCCTCATCACTATCAGCTTTGTATCTATCCGTTGTTATTTTTACCCCGTTAAACAAAGTCAAATTATCTTCTGCATAATCACATAATCCATCTCCATCACTATCCATCTGTAAATCAATTCTTTGATTACATTTTTCAAATACATCCTTTATCTTCGTAGCATCCGTTGCCATATAAAATGCTCCATCTGTATCTTCAGCCAATGGTTTTAGATATTTTTTAAAATAATTTGTTGCAGTTCCAAGCCCAATGGTATATATTCGGATATCTTTTTCTTTTGCCTGCTGTACGGTTACATCATGCTCTTCTAAATTTTTTGAAGCACTATCCGTAAGCACTATCATGATCTTAAGTGTTTTTATATCACTTGACTCATATAGTGAAAATGTATTTTTTACCGCTTTATACATTTCTGTACTGCCACTCGAAGAAAAATAATCGGTAGTAAGATATTTTTCGGCTTCTGTTTTATTTGTCACAAGCTTCTTTGTTAGTTTCTTAGATTCATTACTAAATCGTACTATACCTATCTTACAGGAATCCGGTAGATTTTCTATCATACTCTTTGCTGCTGAAAGACGTTTAAAAGATTTATCATTTGTCTTCATGCTCCCTGTATCATCCATAACAAAAACAACTTCAGCATTATTATACACATCGATTGGAGAACTATCAATCCAAGTAAATGATTTTTCATACTCTTTCCTGTTTAATAAAATATATTTTGAAAAATGTGTTGTTTCGGTTGTCGCCGTATTTCCATGAATGGATGTTGGCATTTCCTCCATTCCTATGTTTTCGTTATAATAATAAATTATCGGGTCAAAATCCTTATCTTTTAATAATTCCTCGTCAAATGTAAAAGACAACTTTGCAGAATCAAACGTTCCATCTACAGAAAATTCATATGCATTTCCAATGTATCCAGGCATTTCTTTTGGAAAAAGGAATTCAGTTCCGGTTGGTTTTACCGTAAGTGTTTCAACCTGTTCACCATTTAAATCAATCGTAACAGATGCCTGCACTTTTCCATCACCTTCCGCTTGTTCTGTAACATGAAAACTTTCTTCTTTTTTCAGTGGATCTGTCCCTATTTCAATTTCTTTTTTATCTGAAACTTCATCCCCATCAGAGTCCTCATTCACTGGATCTGTCCCATATGTATTTATTTCTTCAAAATCATTCAATCCATCCCCATCGGTATCCTCATTCATCGGATCTGTTCCAATCTCCAATTCCTCTTTATTTTTTAAACCATCTTCATCACTATCCTCTTCCCCATCTTCTATGCCATTTTGATCACTATCCGACATTGTCGGATCTGTTCGCAACTGATCAATTTCTATTCTATCATTTATTCCATCTCCATCTGTATCTTCTTTCAATGGATCTGTTTCTAATATTCTCTCTAACTCATCACTTAAACCATCTTTATCTGTATCTGTTTCATCTATATAATTAAACCAATCTGCATAAAGCACTAAATCTTTTACAATAGGTGTTTCATCCGGAATAAAATATTCATCTCCATTTACATCTGTACTCCATCCCAAAAAAACATATCCATCTTTTTGTGGATTTTGTTCTGGTTCCTGCATATATTTACCTGTTTCCACAATTTGATCCTCTGGTATATTCGTAACTCCATCCGGATCAATATTAAGTTCAAAATGAATCGTCTTATATTGTTCAGCTTCATCATTATATGAATACAAATGATATGCTTCCGGCTCCATTTCCTTTTTTCCATTTATTCCATTAAATCCAAATGAAATAGTTTGCCCCATTATATTACTATTATATCCAGCATTTTGAATTATATAATGATTTTCTTCATGTAATTTGATTTTTCCATCCCAAATATTTGTAATTTGACGCGCAAAATCCATTTCCAATACCCAATCTTCTAGTGTCTGCTCTGTATTGTTTGTAATTAAAACTCTCCCTGTAAAGCCATCTCCCCAATCACTATCCAACTGATATTGAATTGTATAATCATCTTTTTTCACTTCCGAGCTATCGCCAACCAGTTTACATTCTTTTGGAAAGCCTGTAAAACTTTTATTTCCACTAAAACCAAATTCAATTGATTTTCCTGATTCAATATCCTGATTCCATGTAACATTTTTAATTATATAGTTTGCATCTTGATGTGACTTCACTTCAGCATTCCAGATATTTGTAATATCTTCTTCATACACCCACTGCAAATACCAGTTTTCAATTGTTTCCTCACCTATATTTTCAATTTTTACATTAGCATTATATCCACTATCCCAATGTTCTTTCAAACTAATGATTATCTTATATTCTTTCTCCTGATATACAACTTCCAAATTATTTTCAACTATCTCTGTCGTTTCTTTTTCTTCATCCGCGTAAACCTTCCATTGGGCGAAAGTTACCATAAGTGTCATTACAAGTATAATGCTCACTGCTCGTTTCCATTTTATTTTCATAAACTTTACTCCTTATCTTTTTATTTTTTCTTTGGTCTTTTAGGTTGATGATAAATTCCCGCACAAAGTGGCGGCCATGATAATTTCTGCTTATCCACTTCTCTTGTAGCAATTTTCCAAAGCACTTTTAATGTTTTTTCTGACAGCTTCAACATTTTATTTTTCACTTCCTTTCTAAACTATTATTTAAACTTTATATTCTACCTCCATTTTTACATTATAAGAATAATTTTCTCCAAGCAAGCCTATGAACAAAAAACAGCATTACTGGTACAAAATTCGACCATTTATCACAACAAAAAAGAGAACCCTTACATAATATCTGTAAAAGTTCTCTTTTCAGCTGCTTGAATCTCTATTCTTCCATCCAGAATAAAATAGTCACAATAAATTTTCCCTGTATTTTTTTTATACTGTAATTTCCACCATAAGATGTGATCACATGTTCTACATTTTTTAATCCTATTCCGTGTAGTCCCTCTTTCTTTTTCCTATTCATTTCGCAATATGTATTTTTTACGGATAAAATAATTTTTCCCGATTCCTGAACACATTTAAACCAGATATGCTTTTTGTCTTCGCATAATTTGCAGGCTTCAATTGCATTATCAAGCAAATTTGCAAGCAATATCGTCACATCATTGTAAGCCATCCTCCAGCCAGATAAATCATTAATCTTTATCGTAACTCCAATTCCACTTTCCTGTGCTTCCTGATATTTTGCGTTGAGAACCGCATTTACGATCATATGATTCGTATCAATAACATTCCATACATCCGCACCCACATTACACATCTGCTCCAAATACTGCTCTGCCTCCTTGTAATTTTTTTTCATCAGCAATGTTCTGACACACTGCATCTGATTCTGGTAATCATGTATAAAAGCCGTCTGCTTTTGATATAATTGTATTTTTCCCTCTGCTTTCGCCATGGACACCATATATTCTCTTGTCCTGACTTCTTTCTGAAGGATATCATAGAGCAATCCATAAATAAAAACATTGAGTCCTACCAGTGAAAATGCCAACACTATAGGGATTTTTCCAGATCCCGCCTGTGAACTCTGAACGACCACCAGCATCCATGCGATCATAAAAATGGTGAATATCGGAAATACCAGAAACTTTATCCATTCTCTCTTCGAGAGTGTTTCTACTGCCGATTTCCCGAATATTCGTCTTACCAAAAGAATAATTATAAATAAGAACATTTTCCCAAGCAATGCAATCAGCCATGCTTTCCACCCATACACTTTTGTTTCCCCTCCCATACGAAATTGCAAAATGTCATTACAGGCATATGCCAATACATCCACAACCAGAAGAAGGGCATAGTACAAAGCTCCCATTCCCAATGCTTCGAAAAATTTCATTTGAAACATTCCATACATCGATACCGCAAATAAAAACCAGACTGTTGGCATTTTCCAAAAAGGAATTGTTGCAAAAAGATAGATTACCGCTGTCATACACCCTGTCAGCCCAATAAATTGCAAGATTTGTATTTTCTTTGTAAACCGAAATTTTGAAAACGTTTGAAAATACAGACAGCAACATATCGTCTCAATTAAAATAAAAAACAGATTTTCCACAAAATCAATCATTTCTGTTTTTCCACTCCTCATACTGCATTTCCACCACTGCATAACGCTCTCGCGGAATCGGCAGCTGTTTTCCCGAAAATAACTGAACCTGATAACGTTTGAGCGTACTGATGTCGTTCATATTCACCAAAAAACTTTTATGGATACGCAAAAATCTTCCTTCATCCTCCGTCAGTTCTCTCTGCATTTCATCAAGTGTCCGTTTTCCCATACATCGACAGGTATCATCGCACAAATAAAAAAACAGCTGATGAGCTTTGCTTTCAATATACATAATCTGATCCAGTAAAAGCGTTACGGTCTCCCCCCGAAAACGAAATGTTTTTTTCTTTTGTCTCTGCGTATACACGGAAAGAACGGTATCCATGCTTTCTTCTATTTCTTTCTGCAAATCTTTTGCATTTTTCAAAAGATAACGTAGCGCATTTACGCGATATCCTTCTACGGAATATTTAATAAATGCCGACACAAATACAATCGGAAGCATTGCATTTCTCTGATGCACCTCTCTTGCAATTTTCATTCCCTGCGCTTTTCCACCAAATTCCACATCTAGAAACAAAGCATCAAATTCCGCCAGCATACCTCTTTCTAACAAGGCATTTCCATCCATAAAAATTTCTGTTTTCCCGTATATATGATGCTTGTCCAAATATATTTCCACACATTCCTGTATCTGTTTGCAGTAATGTTTTTCATCATCACATATTGCAATTTTCATCGATATTCTCCTCCATTTTTATTTTACCATTTCTTTTATCTACGTCAAACTGATCCTGAAAATGTTACCACAAAGGAAATTTTTGACCAGTATTTCTACGCGAAAAAGGCGGAAACCGCAACCAGGTTCCCGCCTTTTTTACTGCCATCCAAGCGATTAGCAGCCTTCCGTATTCACTTCAATCTTATCAAGTTTCCAGATATCATCCACATATTCCTGAATGGTTCTGTCAGAAGAGAATTTACCACTGTGCGCAATATTTAAAATTGCAGACTTTGCCCACGCGCTCTTGTTGGTGTAATAAGCACCGATCTTCTTCTGTGCATTTGCATATGCACGGAAATCTGCAAGGATAAAGTAGCGGTCTGCCACCTGTCCCTGCTGTGGGTTTAACAGTGAGTTGTACAGTTCACGGAACAGTTCACGGTCATTGTGGGAGTATGTTCCGTCTACCAGCTGGTTGACAACTTTCCTGATATCCTCATCGTTGTTGTAGATATCATATGGGTTGTAATCATGATGCTGCTCATGTGCGATAACCTCATCTGCGCTCATACCAAAGATAAAGATATTGTCTGCACCGACTTCCTCGTACATCTCAACATTCGCTCCGTCCATGGTTCCAAGTGTAATCGCACCATTTAACATAAACTTCATGTTTCCGGTTCCGGATGCCTCTTTACTTGCTGTGGAAATCTGTTCGCTGACATCTGCTGCCGCAAAAATCCACTCTGCAATGGATACACGGTAGTCCTCAATGAACACAACCTTGATCTTTCCGTTGATGGATGGATCATTATTGATTACATCCGCAACAGTGTTAATCAGCTTGATGGTCTTCTTTGCCGTACGATATCCGGCTGCAGCCTTTGCTCCGAAGATAAAAGTTCTCGGATAGAAATCCATGCCCGGATTTTCCTTGATCTGGTTGTACAGATACATCACATGCAGGATATTCATAAGCTGTCTCTTATACTCATGCAGTCTCTTAACCTGTACATCAAAGATAGAATCCGGATCGACTTCGATACCATTGTGCTCCTTGATATATTTTGCCAGACGGATCTTATTCTGCTTTTTGATCTCCAGAAATTCCTGCTGTGCTTTCGGATCGGTTGCATATTTTGTCAGATCCTCGACCTTCGCAAGACTTGTGATCCAGTCTTTTCCGACATGCTTTGTTACCCAGTCTGCAAGCAATGGATTTCCATGTGCAAGGAAACGTCTCTGTGTGATACCGTTGGTTTTATTGTTAAATTTCTCCGGAAACAGTTCATAGAAATCACGAAGTTCCTGCTTCTCAAGAATCTCTGTATGCAGTCTTGCCACACCGTTGACAGAATATCCGGCAACAATTGCAAGATTTGCCATCTTCACCTGTCCGTCGTAGAGAATTGCCATCTTGCGCACCTTCTCCTCATTATCCGGATATTTTGCACGGATCTCTTCTACAAAACGGCGGTTGATCTCATCCACGATCTGATATACACGCGGAAGCAGTCTCTGGAAGATGTCGATCGGCCACTTTTCAAGTGCCTCTGCCATGATGGTATGGTTGGTATAAGCTACACAGTGTGTTGTGATCTCCCATGCCTCATCCCATCCAAGGCCTTCCACATCCATCAGGATTCGCATCAGCTCCGGAACAGCTACGGTTGGGTGGGTATCATTCAGCTGGAAGGTAACCTTCTCATACAGCTTCGTGATATCATCGTGATGTTTTTTATATTTTGCAACTGCTCTCTGTACGCTTGCAGAAATAAAGAAATACTGCTGTTTCAGACGCAGCTCTTTTCCTTCGTAATGGTTATCGTTCGGATACAGAACCTCTACGATGGTTTTTGCAAGGTTTTCCTGCTCAACAGCTTTGTGGTAATCACCCTTGTCGAAGGAATCCAGTGAGAAGTCCTGAATGGCCTCTGCATCCCAGATAGTCAGTGTGTTTACAACGTCGTTGTCATATCCTACGATCGGCATGTCGT
>OHBK01000309.1_pt1 | contig 17067 bp, 10 predicted proteins | sample 1577371 | NCBI WGS metagenome assembly OHBK01 (sample SAMEA3879555, study PRJEB24766) | human gut metagenome | biome: human-associated habitat; feature: feces | place: USA | collected 1985/1987
TGTCAATTTTTTCTCCGTTATATGAGTTAACTATTTTTATCAGTATCATTTTTTTCACTTCATTTATATCAACTTCTATATATTTACTTGTTTGCTTTTCACATGCCTCTATGGCATTATCTATCAAATTTCCAAGAACGCATACCATATCCATATCTGAAACTGCATACTCCGCAGGCAATGAAATATTAGACGAAAAGATTATTCCCTTATCTTCTGCAATTTTTTGTTTTGTATTTATTATTGAATCTACGGCACTATTTCCTGTCTGTACATAGAACATTTTCTGAGTTAAATTCTCGCATTCCTGTTCTACAAATTCTTTAACGTTATCAACATTTCCCTCTTCAAGCCAATGTCTTATTGCAAAAATCTTATGTTTATAATCATGAATGCTACCACGCCACATATTAAATACTTGTTCAGTATTTTTTTCAGTTCGTATCATCATTTCATTTTGTAATTCCAATAAAGATATTTCATTTTTTTGGTGATAATTCTCGCCTAATTTTAATACTAAACTAAAAACAAGCAGAATAATTACTATTGATGATATAAAATATATTCCAAGAAACATACGCATCTTGTCATTTACTGCCATCATACTGTTTTCTGCAATATAATAATCTAACGCCACTAATATACAAGCTATCAAACCACAAATACCTAAATATCTACCTGATATCTGTGTTTTATTTCTGTTATACTTGTGCATTAAATATACAACAATCAATAAAATTGTTTTGCTCATTATTGTACAGAAAATTCTTTCAATTCCATAATTTAATAACACCTCGCCTGTATTTATACTAAATACTATTGCTCCCATTTGTACTACTGTAAAATCTATTGCCATATCTATTATTGAAAATATTACCGTTGACAATATTAGTGTTTTAATTTTTCTTTTATAAACTGCCACCTGTAAGGATGCCAATATTACTATTGACATCACTCCATTTAATGAAGAAAAAAGACTGATTCTATTCATCATAATAATAAAGATGCTAAAAAATGTTGAATCCACTAATATTCTCTTTTTAACATTCTTCTTTTCCACAAATATTCCCGTAAAGGCACAACATCCTATACATTCAACCAACGTTGCCAGACAGTCAACTACCCAATACAATGCTGTCATACTCTATTCCTCCAATATCTTGCCATTTGTTCTTTTACTTCTTTCATCCTGCTTCTGCTTACTACAAGTTTCGTTTCATTGTCTAGTGTTATACTATATCCCGAATATTCATATATGTATTTTACATTAACTATTCCACCGCTGTGTATTTGTACGAAATCCTCGTCCTCAAGCTCTTCATAAAGAGATTTTATTGTTTTTCTTTCCTTTAATTCTATTGCTTTCCCATTATTTATATATACTGTTATTCTTCTCCTATACATTTCAAAATACATAATATCATCATGTCTTAGACGAATTTCCCCATCATCCGTTTTGATTATAATTGTTTTTGTATTTCTGCTATTAATACATTTATTGGCTTTCTTCAATGCCAGTTCTATTTCATCATGCATTTTTAATTTTCTAATATATTTAATGGGACTGTAATCTATTGAGTCAAACACATACTGTTCATGTGCCGAAATGAATACAAGTAAAATTTCCTGATTTATACTTCTCATCTTTGCAGCCACGTCAAGACCTGATATTTTGGGCATGTCAATGTCTAAAAACACAACATCAAAATAGTCTTTATTATTCTTCATCAGTCCAAGCATATCATTTCCGTCTGTATATAGATGGGTTTCAATTTCAACATTTAAATTTTTAGATGATCTATGTAATTCTTCTTCTATTGTTTCTAACGAATCCTGCTGGTCATCACATATTGCAATACTGAGCATCTTTGTCCCCCTTGTATGATTGGTTATTTCCACAGAATTATATCATATCTTATGTTAGAAAAAAAGACTATTGCAAGCCTCTAATACGCTCTGCAATAGCCTTTTACATCTTATATTATGTTCTTATTCTCCATCGTATACGATTACTGCTCCATCATACTTTTCATTGATGAATTTCTTAATTGAATCTGACTTTAATACATCTACTAAAGCTTTGATTTTTTCGCTGTTTTCGTTGCCTTCTTTTACTGCAATTACGTTAACGTATGTTTTTGCTGCTTCTGAATCTGACTTTTCATAAGCTAATGCGTCTTTCTTTACTGTGTAATTTGCTTCTAATGCATAGTTACCATTTAATACTACATAAGCTACTTCGTTTACTACTCTTGGTACCTGAGCTGCTTCAAGTTCTACGATTTCAATGTTGTTAGGATTTTCTTCAATGTCATTTACTGTTGCCTTGATTCCTGCACCATCTTTTAATTTGATGATTCCGTTATCCTGTAATAATAAAAGCGCTCTTGCTTCATTAGTTGTGTCGTTTGGAACTGCAATCTTATCGCCCTTGGCAATGTCCTTTAAGTCTTTCTTTGTTCCAGGATAAATACCAAATGGTTCATAATGAATCTTTCCTGCAACTACAAGGTGTGTTCCTTTTTCTTCGTTAAACTGTTCAAGATAAGGTACATGCTGGAAGTAGTTTGCGTCAAACTCTCCACTTTCTACTACGTTGTTAGGCTGTACATAGTCATCGAATACTTTTACTTCTACTTTGTCTGCGGAAGTCGTGTTGGCAGCAACTTCTACCTTAACAGAATTATTGTCAATATCAGGAGTAGTTTTCAGATTAGTGATGTATTGTGTTGCTACCGGTTCCAACCACACTGTTTGCCAGATACCTGTAACCGGAGTGTACCAAATGCCATGAGGATTTGCTATTTGCTTTCCTCTGGGTTGTTCGCCACGATCTGAAGGGTCCCATACTTTTACTACCAAGTCATTATTTCCTTTATTAAGTACAGAAGTAATATCGAAATAGAAAGGAGTGAATCCACCTGTGTGTTCGCCTACTTTTACATCATTCACCCAAACTTCTGCTTTCCAGTCTACCGCACCGAAATGCAACAGGATTTGTTTACCACGCCAGGCAGAAGGAACGTCGAAAGTACGTTGGTACCACAGTTCTTCTTTCTCGTTTATCATTTTGCCTACGCCTGATAAAGACGATTCTACGGCAAAAGGAACAAGAATATCACCCTGGTAAGCGGCAGGTGCAGGAGTACCTTTGGGAGTGATTGCATATTTCCAAAGCCCGTTCAGGTTTTTCCAGTCACTGCGTTCCATGATAGGACGCGGATATTCCGGTAATACGTTTTTAGGGTCAAGCTGTTCTCCCCACGATGTTTTGATTTTGTCACCGGCAGGTTTCCATTGAGCAAAAGTCGAACTGCATAGAGCCAATACAAACAGTATTGTTAGAAAATTCTTTTTCATGATAAATGTTTCTTGTGTTAGATTAATGATTTTATTCCTTTGTGAGGAATGTTACAAAGAACGGAAAAAATAGAAAAAAAGAAGAATATTTTCTGCTCAATAAATAGCAAATTCTCTTCATTATATACACGGATAGAAGAAATAGCTAAAGGAATAGTCAGCATTGTCCCTTTGTTAGATAAAATATCATTGGAATTATATGATATATAAATTAGTAGAATGGTTGATGATAAAAGAGATTTTCTTTTTATGAAAAATTTCTGCCAATAAGACGTTTTAAAGGAAATGTGAAATTTTGATAAACCATCTTTTTTTGCAGATTGGTTAGTATTTATCCTTAATTGGTTTGTATTTATTGAATTTCTAGTTGTTTTTTCTCATCTTTGTGGCACGAACTTTAAAATTGATATTGTATGAAACTGAAGCACCTTATCCTTCTTAGTATTATTTGCTGTTCCCAGTCTGTATTTGGACAAAAAGCCAATCAACAACCGAAGACGAGTGGCAATCCTGTATTCCCGGGATGGTATGCCGATCCGGAAGGAGTTGTATTTGGGGATGAATACTGGATTTATCCTACGTATTCGGCGCCTTATGACGAACAGACTTTCATGGATGCCTTCTCGTCTAAAGACCTGGTGAACTGGACAAAGCACCCGAAAGTGTTATCAAAAGAGAATATTAGTTGGTTTAAACGTGCTTTGTGGGCACCTGCCGTGATTCATGCGAATGATAAATATTATATATTCTTCGGTGCGAATGATATCCAAAGCAATAATGAACTGGGCGGTATTGGTGTAGCTGTGGCCGACAATCCTGCCGGACCATTTAAAGATGCGTTAGGCAAACCTCTGATTGATAAATTTGTAAATGGTGCGCAACCGATCGATCAGTTTGTTTACAAAGATGATGACGGACAATATTATATGTATTATGGTGGCTGGGGACATTGCAATATGGTCAAACTGGCCCCGGACTTGTTGAGTATCGTGCCGTTTGAAGATGGTACCCTTTATAAGGAAGTAACCCCCGAAAAATATGTAGAGGGACCTTTTATGTTGAAACGTAACGGAAAATACTATTTTATGTGGTCGGAAGGCGGTTGGACCGGACCGGATTATTGTGTTGCTTATGCCATTGCCGACTCACCGTTCGGACCCTTCAAAAGAGAAGCAAAAATATTACAGAGAGATCCCAATATTGGAACAGGTGCCGGCCATCATTCAGTTGTAAAAGGGCTGGGAGAGGACGAATGGTACATCATTTATCATCGCCATCCATTGGATGAAACGGATGGAAACGCTCGTGTGACCTGCGTTGACCGTATGTACTTTGATAAAGATGGAAAAATAAAACCCATAAAGATGACTTTCGAGGGAGTAAAGGCAAGCCCATTGAAGTAAAATCTGAAAAGTTCAGCCCATCCGTAATTAATATTTTAATAAAGATGGGCTTTTTTTGATTTATTGTTTTATTTTTGTCCTTGTAAATCAAACATACTTATTATAATGAACCCAGATATACACACTCTTTCCGACTCCCTTTTGTGGAAAAGGTTTCTCGAGGGAGATTCGAGTGCGTATACCCAAATCTATAATCGAACGGTGCAAGATCTGTTTCGATTCGGACTATTATATACTTCAGACAAAGAATTAATTAAAGATTGCATACATGATGTGTTTGTGAAAATCCACGTGAATCGTGCAAAGTTAGCCCCAACAGATAATATTGCAGCTTATTTGACGGTAGCGTTGAAAAACACTCTTTTTAATGCGCTAAAAAAAACAACAGATTCTCTTTCGTTTGATGAAATAGGTGAGAGAGAAGAGACGGTTGACGAATCCCCCTCCACTCCGGAAACTATATATATTAATAATGAACAGGAAAAACAAGTTCAGGCAACCGTACATACTATGATGTCTGTATTGACGGACAGACAGCGTGAAATTATTTATTATCGATATATCAAAGAGATGAGTATTGATGAAATAAGTAAGGTGACAGACATGAATAATCAATCTGTTTCTAACTCCATTCAACGGGCTTTGGGACGTATCCGGGACTTATTTAAGAGAAAATAAGAGAGAATAATCAGCCTATTTTTCCTGCCTATCAAAAAAAAGTGGAAAAAACTTCGGAAAAGGTGAGTATAAAATGAAAGTACAACTGTTATTCATACGTAAAGACAATGAAAATGATGAACTCTGAACAAAAACATACAGATTTTTCCCTATATACTTTTGAAGAATTCCTTCAGAATGATTTCTTTATTTCTTCCATGAATCATCCTACGGAAGAAACACAGAAGTTCTGGGATGAATTTGAACAGATGAATCCTTCTAATATAGATGAATATATAGCAGCAAAAAGCTATTTGGAGGTTTTTTCAAAAGAGAAAGCAGAAGTACTTTCAAACGAGGAAACGGATGATTTATGGACTCGTATTCAGGCAACCAATATAAATAAGGAGAAGGCGAAACGTAAGAACTATTTCTTAATAGGATTGAGCTCGGCGGCCAGTGTTGCTATTCTTGTGGGATGTTTCTTCTTATTAAAGAGTTATTCTTCGGTGCTGGATCCGGATATTGCCACTTTTGCAGTGAATACCAAAGCTGATTTGCCTCTGACGGAAGAAACACTGTTGATTTTGGCGGAAGATAACGTAGTGAGCCTGAAAGAAAAAGAAACGGAGATTACGTATGATTCCGTAGAAATCAAAACAAATCAGGAAAGTATACAAAAGGAAAAATCGGCAGCTTACAATCAATTGGTCATTCCGCGTGGAAAGCGATCGGTATTGACGTTTGCCGATGGATCTAAAGTCTGGGTGAATGCCGGCACGAGAGTGATTTATCCGGTAGAGTTTGAAAAAGATAAACGTGAAATCTATGTGGACGGAGAAATCTACATAGAAGTAGCCAGAGATGAAAACCGCCCTTTCTATGTGCGGACCAAAGATATGAATGTCAGGGTGCTTGGTACTAAATTTAATGTAACGGCGTATGAGTCGGAAGCAATTAGAAGTGTAGTGCTGGCGCAAGGATGTGTTCAGGTAGAGACAGCCCGGACTCCGAAAGCGATTTTGGCTCCTAATCAGATGTTCAGTTCTGCCGATGGAAAGGAAAATATATCACAAGTAGATGTAGAACAGGCAATATCGTGGATAAATGGACTCTATTGTTTCCAAAGTGCCGATTTGGGAATAGTCTTGCAACGCCTGTCTACCTATTATGGTGTGAATGTAGAATTTGACCCAGCGCTAAGTAAAATAAAATGTTCCGGAAAAATCGATTTGAAAGACAGCTTTGAAACAGTTATTAATGGATTAACCTTTGTTGCACCAATTTCTTATGCCTATGATGAACAATATAAAACGTATCGAGTAGTAAAGAAATAGATATAAAAAATAAGATAATAAACTAATCTAACTCCCTTATTTTATGGTAATTATTGAAGAGAGTGGATGATACGAACTATCATCCAGATGGGACTTGTGTGCCTATAAATGTTTAGATACAGAAAATAATATTATGAGAAATTTTTAACATGTTTAATATGAAAAATGCAATTAGAGAACGAAAGAGTAAGGTTCTCGGGCTATTCCTGTGCTTTTTACTTCTCGGAATAGACTACTCTTTCGCAAGTTACAACAATTATTCTCAATTTAAGACTCTTTCGGTCAGCATGAGTAACTCGACGTTGAGAGAAGTGCTTAAAACAATAGAGAAAAGTAGTCAATTTGTTTTCTTCTATTTAGATGACGCTGTCAACTTAGAACGTAAGGTATCTATCGACAGTAAGAATAAAAATATAGAAGAAATCCTTTCTGAACTTTTCGAAGGTACTTCGTGTACTTATCGGATCTCTGACAGGCAAATATTTATTTCCGGAAAAGCCCCTGCTTCAACCGAACAGCAACAGAATAAGCGGAAAATATCCGGACGTGTCACTGATATAAAAGGAGAGCCGCTTATTGGGGTGAACGTCACTGTGGATGGAGATGCAAACGGTTCGATTACGAATATGGATGGTTTGTATGAGATATTCGTAACCAAGAAGAGCGTAGTGCTTAAATTTACCTATATCGGGTTTAAAACTTCTGAAATACGAACCAATGCTTCGACCAACATTTATGATGTCACCTTGGAAGAACAGGTCAACGAATTGGAAGAGACTGTTATTGTGGGTTATGGTACCCAGCGTAAAATAAGTAATATCGGTGCACAGTCTTCCATGAAGATGGAAGATATTAAGACGCCTTCTGCCAGTTTGACAACTACATTGGCAGGTCGTTTGGCGGGTGTTGTGGCTGTACAACGTACAGGAGAACCGGGAAAAGATGCTGCTGATATCTGGATTCGTGGTATTTCTACTCCCAACACTTCTTCTCCGCTGGTATTGGTGGATGGAGTGGAACGTTCGTTCAATGACATCGATCCGGAAGATATTGAATCGTTGACAACGCTGAAAGATGCATCAGCAACAGCTGTGTATGGTGTACGTGGTGCCAATGGCGTAATTTTGATTAAAACCAAACCGGGAAAGGTAGGAAAACCGACAGTGAGCGCGGATTATTATGAATCGTTTACCCGTTTCACGAAGATGGTCGATTTGGCAGACGGTATCACTTATATGAATGCAGCCAACGAGGCAATGCGTAATGACGGTATTGCTACGAAATATACAGAAGATCAGATACGTAACACGATTGCCGGTAAGGATCCTTATCTATATCCGAATGTGGATTGGTTGAAAGAAATCTTTAATGATTGGGGACATAATCGCCGTGTGAATGTAAATGTACGCGGTGGTAGCGAGAAAGTCGCTTATTATGCATCAGTCAGCTACTTTAATGAGACAGGTATGACGGTGACTGATAAGAATATCGACACCTATGATTCTAAAATGAAATATAGCCGTTACAACTTTACTACCAATTTGAATATCGACGTAACTCCTACTACTAAGGTCGAGATCGGTGCGCAAGGTTATCTAGGAGAAGGAAACTATCCGGCCATCTCTTCTGCCGATTTGTATAATGCGGCAATGTCTATCTCACCGGTTGAATATCCGAAGATGTTCTTTGTTAACGGAGAAGCCTTTGTGCCGGGAACTTCAACCAATAACAACTTTAACAACCCTTATTCACAGGCTACACGTCGTGGTTATGACAACCTGACGAAAAATCAGATTTACTCTAATTTGCGCGTCACACAGGATTTGGATATGCTTACGAAAGGACTGAAACTGACTGCTATGTATGCATTCGACGTATACAATGAGATACATGTACATCAGGACCGTGCAGAGTCTACCTACAACTTCCTGGACACTAGTGTTCCTTACGATATGAATGGACAACCTATTCTGCAACGTATTTATGAAGGAAGTAACGTGTTAAGTTATAAACAGGAAACGAGTGGTAACAAAAAGACTTATTTGGAGGCTTCCTTGAACTATGACCGGACATTCAACGACGATCATCGTGTTAGTGCTTTATTCCTGTTCAATCAGCAATCCAAACTATTATATCCGAAAGGGACATTGGAAGATGCGATTCCATATCGTATGATGGGTATTGCCGGTCGTGCCACTTATTCATGGAAAGACCGTTACTTCGCAGAGTTCAACATCGGTTATAACGGTGCCGAGAACTTTTCGCCTAAACATCGTTTCGGAACTTTCCCTGCATTTGGTGTAGGATGGGTTGTTTCAAATGAGAAATTCTGGCAACCTCTGTCGAAGGCAGTTTCTTTCTTGAAGATACGTTATACGGATGGTAAAGTGGGTAATAGCGAAGTTTCCGACCGTCGTTTCATGTATCTGGATCAGATGAAAGAAAATGGAGACTATGGTTATAAATTCGGACCGAATGGAACTAAGTGGTCCGGTTATGAAACAGTGAATATGGCTGTTGACCTGATTTGGGAAGAATCTCGCAAACAAGACCTGGGTATTGACCTTAAGCTATTTAATGACGATCTGTCTATTGTATTCGACTTGTTTAAAGAACGTCGTGAAAACATCTTGTTGAAGCGTGAACATTCTATACCTTCATTCTTGGGATACAACACATCTGCTCCTTACGGAAACATCGGTATCATAGAAAATAAAGGATTTGATGGAACGATCGAGTATAACAAGCGTATCAATAAAGACTGGGTAATTGCGCTTCGTGGTAATGTCACCTTTAATAAGGATAAATGGATTCAGGGAGAATTGCCGGAACAGAAATACGAATGGATGAACCAATATGGGCACAACATCAATGGAGTGAAAGGATATGTTGCCGAGGGGCTGTTCACTCAAGCTGAAATAGATGATATGGCACGCTGGGAATCTTTGTCGGATGCCAATAAAGCCATTACTCCCAAACCGTTTGCATCACAGTTTGGAACAGTGAAAGCCGGAGATATCAAATACAAGGATTTAAACAATGACGGTCAGATAGACGCATACGACCAGACTTACATTTCTCGTGGTGATGTGCCGACAACTGTCTATGGTTTCGGATTTACAGTAGGTTGGAAAGACTTGTCTGTGGGTATGATGTTCCAGGGCGTAGCAGGAGCCGAACGTGTTTTGAATGGTAGCAGTGTTAATCCGTTTAATGGCGGTGGCGGTAGTGGTAACCTTTACTCTAACATTGGCGACCGTTGGACAGAGGAAAATCCGGATCAGAATGCCTTTTATCCGCGTTTGTCTTATGGAAGCGAAACAACCAGTAATATTAATAACTTCCAGAAAAGTACCTGGTGGGTGCGTAACATGAACTTCCTGCGTTTGAAGACATTGCAGATCTCTTATAATCTGCCTAAACCCTGGGTGAATAAAGTTCATCTGAAGAATGCGGCTGTATATGTAATGGGAACTAACCTGTTCACTTTGAGTCGTTTCAAATTGTGGGATCCGGAGTTGAATACCGATAATGGTGCTTCTTATCCGAATACGACTTCTTATTCAGTTGGTATTAATTTCACATTCTAAACAAAAAGATAATGAAAAAATATAATTATATAATCGTTAGTTTGCTGGCGTGTCTCTTGACGACATCTTGTAATGACTATTTTGACCAGGTGCCTGATGACCGTTTATCACTCAAGGAGATTTTCACAACCAGAGATGGAGCCTTGCGGTATCTTTCGAACGTATACACATTCTTACCGGATGAATTTAACCAACGTCAGGTGCATGAAACAAGTCTGTACCGTACTCCCGGTCCTTGGACAGGCTCCAGCGACGAAGCAGAGTGGACAAATGACAATAAAGGGAAATTGATAAATAACAACTCAATCGATGCTACCGAAGGAACGATGGTATTGTATCGCTGGAAGAGCTGGTTTTCAGGTATTCATGAAGCGGCAGTATTTACAGAAAATGTAGATCAGGCACCGCTGACTGTTACAGAAAGAAATCAATGGAAAGCGGAAGCAAGAGCTTTGCGGGCGATCTACTATTTTTATTTAGTACGTACTTATGGTCCGGTTCCTTTGCTTGAAAAGGACTTCCCGATGGATACTCCGAGCGATGAGTTGCAACTCCCGCGTAATACGGTAGACGAGTGTTTCGATTTTATCGTATCAGAGTTGAAAGGTGCGCAAAACGATGGTTTACTGGATGATGCTTCTACCGACAAAGTGTCCGGATATGGCCGTATTGATAAGGCGATTGCACAGGCGTTTATCATCGAGGCATTGACTTATCGTGCCAGCTGGTTGTTTAATGGTGAGTGCAATTACTATTCAGACCTGGCTAATACGGACGGAACAAAACTGTTCCCTAACAAACCGGACGAAGCTACCAAACGTGCTAATTGGCAGAAAGTGATTAATGAATGTAACACTTTCTTCTCTAATTATGGAAGTCGTTATCATTTGATGTATACCAATAAGGACGGTGTTTCTGTTTCCGGTCCGGACTCGGAAGGCTTCAGCCCGACAGAATCTTATCGCCGTGCAGTAAGAACCCTGTTTTCTGAAATGGGTAACAATAAAGAAATGATTTTCTATCGTTTGGATAATGCTGCCGGAACCATGCAGTACGACCGTATGCCGAATAGATCCGGTAATACGACTAATTATAGAGGTGGTAGCTTGTTGGGAGCAACCCAAGAAATGGTAGATGCCTATTTCATGTCAAACGGAGAATCTCCTATTTCCGGTTATAGTGCTGACGGAGTCACTCCGATTATCAACGAAAAATCCGATTATGTAGAAGAGGGAGTCTCTACAACAGAATACAAAGGAACAGACGGTACCTTATATGCACCGGCAGGAACCAGAATGATGTATGTTAATCGTGAACCTCGTTTTTACGTAGACATTACCTTTAGTAATTCAAAATGGTTTGATGGAACAGAAGGCGATTATATAGTAGATTTCACTTATAGCGGAAGTTGTGGTAAAGAACAAGGTAGCAATGACTATACAAGTACAGGTTATTTGGTGCGCAAAGGAATGGATTCCGGCGACCGTAACCAGAACTTGGTTTGTGTGCTCTTGCGTCTGACTAATATTTATTTTGACTATATCGAAGCGCTTGCGCATGTCAGCCCGACTCATGAAGACATCTGGACGTATATGAACATGATCCGTAAGCGTGCGGGTATTCCGGGATACGGTGAAACAGTCAATCTGCCTAAACCGACTACAACGGAAGAAGTCATGGAGCTGATTCGTAAGGAGAAACGCATTGAGTTGAGTTTCGAAAACTGCCGTTATTTTGATGTACGTCGCTGGGGATTGGTAAATGAGTATTTCAACAAAGCAATTCACGGTATGAATGTCAATTATGACGGAAATGAATTCTTCAAACGTACGGAGATTGTGAAGCGTATTTTTGACCGTCAGTACTTCTTCCCCATACCACAGGGCGAAATTGATATTGATAAAAACTTGGTTCAGAATACAGGATTCTAAATACTGATTATAAAATAGAAATTATGATGAAACAATATATTTTCTCTGCAGTTTGTCTCATGTCCGGTGTCCTTTGTATGTCCTCTTGCAATGAGGATAAACAGGCAAAGCCATATACCCCGGATTACGAGATTGTACCGGAGTATACCAATGCGGATACCTGGACTGCCTATGAAGCATTTAATGATAACTTGCTGGATCCCGATAAGAACATTTATAAAACAAGTACCGCTTATACTGCTGCTACCGACCGTAATAACGGAGCTGCCGCTATCTGGTGCCAGCCGATCTATTGGGATATGGCTATGAACGCATATAAACGTGCAAAAGCGGAAGGGGATACGGAAAGAGAAAACAAATACAAGCAGTTGTGTGATGATTTGTTTGCCGGAAATAAAGCACATTATGTAAACTTTGATTTCGACGATAATAATGAGAATACCGGCTGGTTTATCTATGATGATATACAGTGGTGGACCATTACTTTGGCACGTGCTTACGAATTATTTAAAGTGGAAGAGTATCGCAGTCTGGCAGAAGCAAGTTTTGCACGTGTATGGTACGGTTCTCCCCGCGTAGGTGATACGGGTTCTTATGCAGATCCTGAAAAGAATTTGGGTGGAGGTATGTTCTGGCAATGGCAGCCTATCGGCAATCCGAATGAAAATGCAGCCAGCGATGGTAAGATGGCTTGTATCAATTTCCCGACTGTGGTAGCTGCATTGACCCTTTACAACAACGTTCCTGCCGATCGTGTGGCTGATCCGAATCCGGAAAGCTGGAGTAATAAGTACGGTGATTTTACCCGTCCGCATTATGAAACGAAGGAAGCTTATCTGGCAAAAGGAAAAGAAATCTATGAATGGGCTGTGAAGAATCTGGTAGACAGCAATACCGGAGAAGTTGCCGACAGCAAGCATGGTGAAGGCAATCCGGCATGGTCGGACCATGTATACAATCAGGCCACTTTTATCGGAGCTTCGTTATTGCTTTATAAAGCTACCGGTGAGAAAACATATTTGGACAATGCAATTTTGGGAGCTGACTATACAATGAATACCATGTCCGGAACGTATGATTTACTGCCGTTCGAGAGTGGCGTGGAACAGGGTATTTATACCGCTATCTTTGCGGAATACATGGCCATGCTGGTGAATGATTGTGGCCAGACCCAGTACGTACCGTTCTTGAAACGTAACATTAATTACGGCTGGGCTAATCGCGACCGGACACGTAATTTGTGTGGTGGCGAATATCATAAGGCACAGATAGAAGGCGCTACTATTGACAGCTATAGTGCATCCGGAATACCGGCATTGATGTTGTTGTTTCCGGCAGATAAATAATTGTAACCCATAAAAAAGAAGAATAATGAATACGAAATATTCAAATTGGAAAATGTGGTATTATGTGTTATGCATGGTACTGACACTTCAATTGGCGGCTTGTTCTGAAGAAACGCATGACGAGTATACTGCGGCTCCTGAAATAGAAGATACCTATATCGACCAACTGGATGCATTGATTGCTGAAATGACCGATTTGCAGCAAAATTCAGACTACGGAGATAAGAAAGGACAGTACCCCACCGAAAGCCGGGCAATTCTGACAGATGCGATAGATGATGCCAATCGTGCGGTACTTTTAATCAAATATCAGCAACCCTCTCCGTCGGAAAGTGAGAAACAACGCTATGTGGCAGAAGCCAAGGCGTCTATAGAACAGTTCAAGAGTACGATCCGTACAGAAGACGCTGAAACAACACCGGCTGAACTGTTTGTGGACGGACGTGGTGATGGTGGTTCTTATATCGATTTCGGACGTAGCGAAGAATATGTCAATTTCGGAACCGAAGGAAATCAAGCCTTTACTGTTGAGTTTTGGGTGAAAGTAACCAAAGGTGGTGGAAAAGACCAGAATGTGTTCCTGTCAACTTATATGGGCGGTGATGGATGGCGTAATGGCTGGATGATGTATTGGCGTAATGCAGACGGTGGTATTTATCGTGCAACTTGGGGCGAAACAGGAGGAAATATCTGTGAACCGTCACTAAAGGCACCGGAAGATGGAGAATGGCAACATTTCTTGTTTGTGTACAGTGATAAAGGCTTGCCGGGCAGTCCGGAGCTTCGTGCGAAATTGTATGTGAACGGAGAAGTGAAAACAACCGAGGGAAGCGTGGGTAACAGGTTCTATAATTCAAGCAACTATGCCAACTATAATGCCCCGATGACCGCTTTCGGACGTTATATGCGTACCAGTGATAATCTGTTTGAAGAAGGCTTTGCCGGTTATATGAAGAAAATCCGTATCTGGAAAAGCGCAAAGGATAACGAATATGTTCAGAATTCTTATAATGGAACGGCTGAAGTGACGGGTAAAGAAGCAGATTTGGCGGCAGCATGGGATTTCATGACCAAACCTTCCGGCTCGGGTAATGAAGTAATAGACCTGACAGGCCGTCATACTGCTAAGATTATCGGTACTTACGAGTGGCAACGTATTGTTGAATAATAATGTAAAAACGATGAAAAACATGAAATGTTTAACTAATAAATGGAGAGAGGGAGCAATGCTCCTCTCTTTCCTCCTGATTTCTAGTCTGGCAGGGATATTTACCGCTTGTGACGATATTGAAGACGAGTATATAACAGATACACAGTTGAGTATCTTGCAGGAAAATCGTGCGTCATTGAACTATTTATTGAAAAATTCAACCTACGGAACTGCTCCCGGGACATATCCTGAAACCGGAAAGGATATATTAAATGCTGCTATTACCGAGTTGGATGCACTGATAACACGGGTAGAAGCTGGCGAAGAACTGGATGAAACAACTTTGGAAGCTGCTGTAGCAAAGGTAAATCAAGCGATTGACGAGTTTAAAAATTCAAAATATTACAATCTGTCTCCGGAAGCACAGCAATATATCAATAATTTACTGGCTAAGGCGGATGAAATACTTGCAATCGTTAATGATGAAACGAAGTGGGGAAATCATCAGGGACAATATCCGGTAGAAAATAAGTCGGTTTTGGAGAGTGCAGCTAAAGATTTGGAAAGTCTGGCTGAAAGAATCAAATCCGGTTCCATCACAGATATGACGCAGGAGATTTATGATGAGGCTATTGCTGCTGCCGATAAGAAAGTAGAAGAAGTTGAAGATTCTGCATGGCCGGATAACAGTCAGATTACCTGGAATCTGTTTGTAGATGGAAATGCCGGTTCCTATATAGACTTTGGTTATAGTGAGGATTATGTGAAGTTTGGAGAGGATGACAATCAGGCATTTACGATTGAACTTTGGGTGAATATCAAAGAATATTGCAATAAACAGGGAGAAGACAACTGTACTTTCCTTTCTACCATGACAAACGATCCTTATTGGAGCGGATGGCGTGCCCAGGATCGTACAAAGGGATTGTTGAGAACAATGGTTGCTCACTGGCAAGATAATAATCATACAAATCCTCTAGAATGGGAGCCGGGATGGAAAAAGTCGGACAACTGGACCAAAGATCGTTGGACGCATTATGCATTCCTGTTCAGGGATAAGGGACTGCCGGGATTTGATACTCCGACAGATGTGAAGTGTTATTCCATGATTGACGGTACGAGACAAGGTGAAATCATTCGTGTGGGTGAGTCCTGGAGAACGTATATCAATAAACAATCCATAGCCAATCAGATTAAAATGACCGGATTCTGTATGATGGACAATAATGGAAACCGTAACGAATGGTTCTCCGGTTACATAAAGAAGATACGTATCTGGAAAACAAACCGGACAGAAAATCAGGTATATGCTTCTTATATGGGGAATGAAGAAGGTGTAAGTGCCGATAATCCGAATTTGGTAGAAGCCTGGGATTTTGAAGTGAAAGGTGATCAGCCTACTCAAAGTGCTACCAGAACAATTACAGGTTTGAAAGGTCATACAGCAACATTAGTTGGTGATAACTGGCAATGGATTGAATCCACAGACATTACAGATAACAAATAATTGTTTACCGGGATGAGTTTTCAATAGGTAGATTAAATATTCCCCTTATCTCTGTCATAAGGACAGAGTAAGGGGAAATTATTCTCCAATAACCCTTTATTAATCCTTTATTTTTATTGTAGAAAAGTGTTTTGGTCTGTATTTGTTCTTTATTGAATAAATATTATCGTTTTTTTTCAGCTATTTCTGCAATCTTTGTAACAGGAAAAATACTATAAACTTATAAACTATCATGAAAGGCAAAATTCTTTTGGCTCTGACACTACTATTGGGAGTATCAACTACCACATGGGCAGTCGGCAATTCAGGAAAAGCAAACCAGAAGAAGCATGCGTATACGAACGAAGATGTATGGGCAGCTTATGAAGGATTTAATAATACACTACTAGACTCCAATAAATATATTTACAAGACAAATTCGTCCTATCCAAGTGCTGTTGACCGTGGCAATGGAGCAGCGGCTATCTGGTGTCAGCCTATTTATTGGGATATGGCAATGAATGCCTATAAACTGGCAAAGGCACAGAAAGACAGAAAGAAGACAAGTTATTATAAAACACTCTGCGAGAAAATATTCGCAGGGAACAAAGCGCAATATTGCCAGTTCGATTTTGATGATAACAATGAAAATACCGGCTGGTTCATCTACGATGACATCATGTGGTGGACTATCAGCCTGGCACGTGGCTACGAACTTTTTGGAGTGGATGAATATCTGAAACTCTCGGAAGCTAGTTTCAAACGGGTATGGTATGGCTCGGAAAAAGTCGGTGATACCGGTTCGTA
>OHBK01000348.1_pt1 | contig 15656 bp, 9 predicted proteins | sample 1577371 | NCBI WGS metagenome assembly OHBK01 (sample SAMEA3879555, study PRJEB24766) | human gut metagenome | biome: human-associated habitat; feature: feces | place: USA | collected 1985/1987
CCCGCGTGCGTCCCCCCGCCAATGAGGAAAGCGTTAAGAATGTAAACGGCCCAATCAGGACGGGCTTCGTTTCAATCCCGTATGACCGGGCTTCAAGGAATTCGTCAAAGGGTTTACTCCCGGAAATCTGAAGGGGGGCGGAATCTATCTCGGGAACCAGGTAATGGTAATTGGTATTAAACCATTTTTTCATGGCTAGAGCCTTGACATCCCCAGCCGGCCCCTGATAGCCGCGAGCCATCGCGAAATAAGTATCCAATGAAGAAATTCCCAAATCCCGGTACCGCTGGGGAACCGCATTTAACAAAACCGCAGTATCTAGCATCTGGTCGTAAAAAGAAAAATCATTGGAAGGGATGCCGTCAATGCCCGCCTCCATTTGTTTTTGCCAGTGCGTCCTGCGAAGGCGGCTTCCCGTCTCCAACAACGCCTCCGGTGCCATTTTCCCCCGGAAATACTGTTCCACGGCAACTTTGAGTTCCCGTGACGAGCCTATTCTGGGATATCCTGCAACTGATGTTTTCATGGTATTTTTCAATCTGTAATGAAATGCAGGCTTCTTATAGCAAATAGCGTTATTATTCGATAATACAATTATTCTATGGTATAATATAACAAAAAGCTATAACAAACTACTGCTTGCAGGTTCATTGACAAGAAACCGGAAGCAGGTTAGGATACGGCTTTCAACCTCTCTTCGACTAATGAATATCAAATCCGCCCTTTTGACGCTCGCCACAGCCCTCGCTCTCTCCTCCTGCAATACGATCAGCGGAATAGGAAAAGACGTGGAAGCCATGGGAAGCAAGATTGACAGCGCCTCCCAGGCCACCAGCAAGTCCATGCAATAAGGCCCGGGAAGTGCCGGACGCTGCTTTAAGCCCTCTTTTAATGGAAAAGAGGCAGTACTTTGCTTCCTGCCATTCTGCCCTGAATGGCAGTCATCCCCATGGGGTTCCCAACGAATTGGCAAGGTCCGGCTCCATCCTGCATGGAACACGCCAAACCTTTACGGCCACCCGGAAATCAGGGCATGCGGGCGGCAGCACATTTTTTACTGGAAAGCCGCTTCATCCGGGTGGATGAAGCGGCTTTCGTCCAAGGTCTCTACATGACCTTTTTACATGGCCCGGCTGGTGGAACGGGCGGCGGAATTAATGTCGCTGCCGACCGCTTCCACATCCTTGCCCACCCCGCCTATCGTATTGCAGGAAACGCACCCCAGAAGGGTGGCGATACTCAGAATAATCAATTTGCTTTTCATCGTTTTATTGGAAGAGTTCCGAGTAATCAGACTCTATTCCTCCGCCCCCCGTTCAAAGAACCGGCAATCATGCCGCAAAGCCCCCTGTCATTCTCCGTTCTTGCCATGCGTTCCCAAAACACTTAAAAAACATGCGCCAAAGGAAAAAAATGCCGGGCGGACATTCCGCCCCATTAGGAACCATTACTATTTACTACCAAGATGATTAAAGTAGCCATCGTAGGATACGGCAACATCGGGAAATACGCTGTGGACGCCTTGCGCGCCGCTCCCGATATGGAACTGGCAGGTATCGTGCGCCGCCCCGGCAGCGAAGCTGTACACGGCATCAAGACCGTAAGCGACGTGGAGGAACTGGGCCATGTGGACGCGGCCCTGCTCTGCACCCCCACCCGCAGCGTGGAAGAAACGGCTCTGCCCCTGCTCGCCCGCGGCATCAACACAGTTGACAGCTTCGATATTCACGGGGACATCGTGGCCCTGCGCCGTTCCCTGGGAGCCCAGGCAATCAAGCATGACGCCGTCTCCATCATTTCCGCCGGCTGGGATCCCGGAACGGACTCCGTCATCCGCACCCTGATGCTGGCCATGGCTCCCAAAGGCATCACGTACACCAACTTCGGCCCCGGCATGAGCATGGGCCACAGCGTCGTGGCGCGTTCCAAGGAAGGAGTGGCGGACGCTCTTTCCCTCACCATCCCCACGGGTTCCGGCGTACACCGCCGCATGGTTTATGTGGTGCTGAAAGAAGGCGCCAAATTCTCCGACGTGGAATTCGCCATTAAATCCGATTCCTACTTCAGCCATGACGACACCCGCGTGCTGCAGGTGCCCGACATCGACGTGCTGAAAGACATGGGCCACGGCGTGCTGATGGAACGCAAGGGCGTTTCCGGCTCCACGCAGAACCAGATGTTCACATTTGAAATGCGCATCAACAATCCGGCCCTGACCGCCCAGGTCATGGTGGCTTCCGCCCGCGCCAGCATGAAACTGGCCGCAGGCTGCTATACGCTGCCGGAAATTGCCCCGATGGATTTTCTGCCGGGCGACCGCGAAGAATTGATTGCCCAGCTGGTCTAACCCGGAGCATTCCGGACACACGGTATCAGGGGCGCTCCTGCCGCCCCTGTTCTGCGGGCCTTCCTTTATCCTCCGGTCCTCAACCGGAGGATTTTTATTGCTCCACAACGACCAGCCTGCCATGGACGGCCTTCACCCGGGCCGGAGTACGGGTCCGTTCCGTCCAGTCCCACGCTCGGGCCATGTCCGCCCAAAAGGCGGCGTGGGGAGAATCCTTTTCCTCTGACAAACGCGCCGGAGTGGGCACGAAGGGATAAATCTGCACGGGAACGTTTTTTTGCCCATGAACCAGAGCCTGTTCCACCATGGTATAAATCTCCTCAATTCCGGAATCGGTCATCGCCAGACAGCCGATGGAAACATCCCGGCCATGCACCATGATGAAGCTTCCCGTCCGGTTCAGGGAGCGGTCATAGGCATTCGGATACCCGATGTTGAAAGACAAATGGTAATTGCTCCGGGGATTAAGCCCGGACGGTTCCACTTCATAAAAACCTTCCGGTGTTTGCCTGTCCCCTTCCTTCTCCTTGGGGCCCAGTTTTCCGGACCATGCGGCAATCGGATAGCGCTTGGCAAGCATGTAGCATTCCGATTTGTCCGGTTTCACCCACAGTTCCAGGACGGAGTCTTCCTTTACGGCCCGTAAAAACACAAGACTTCCCACCCTGGCGCCGCACGGCTCCAGAAAGGAATTCAGCACGGGCGTTACCCGTTTCCGCGCGATATCCGCACGGTTGGAGGATTTTTCTGCACATGCCATATTGAAAACCGCTACGGCGGAAACCAGCAGAACCAGCCCCAGCAAGGACAGGACTACATTCTTCTTCATAAATCATCTATAATGGCGGCTTTTGTTTTGACAAGCAGAAAACCAGCCGTTTCTCTCCGAAGAAGGAAAAGGAAAAAACGGCGGAAAAAGAAGACGGAAAGAAAAGCGGTTCCTGAGAAAGGCGCCCTTCCCGAAGCTGTCCCCGGTTAGAAGCCATGTCTGTGCTGGAAATGCAAGCTCCGGAGAAGTATTATCGGCCCTCAGAACATCAGCGGAAGACCGACCTATAAACGCCATGGAAATAAGCAACCTTCTTCCCATCACTACACGGAAGGAATTAAGAATATGGTTGGAAAACAACCACCTCACTTCCTCCTGCTGCTGGGTTCTCACAACGAGGAAACCTTCCCCACATGCCCTCCTTTACCTGGATGCCGTGGAGGAAGCCCTGTGCTTCGGATGGATTGACAGCACCCGCAAGAAGACGGCCTCCGGTTTCCTGGCCCAGCGTCTCACTCCCCGAACTCGTATATTTTACAGCTCCTTCAACAGGATCCGCTTATTTACGCCAATTTCCTGGCGTTTCCCCGGCTATACCGCCATGTGCGCCTGGATACCATTCAAATTAAAAAAAACCAGCCGGAACTGTTCTGCAAGCGCCTGGAAAAATTTCTGAAGAATACCCGTGAAAACAGGATGTACGGAGAATGGCACGACGGAGGACGGCTGCTGGAAAAGTAGACGCCAGGATCCCGCCATTTCCCTGCCGGACGAGCTCTGACGTTACCAGGCCGTTCCGGAATAAATCCGGAACGGCTCTGGAGGGTCAGGAGGAAGGCCTTTCGGGGGTGGGCCCCCCTCCTTGTGTTTTCTTTCTTTTAGAAGTCGTAGCGGTAGCCGACGCTTCCGTTGACCGAGCTGGACCCGTCACGGATGTCCGCGTTCCCGTTCACGTAGATGGTTCCCTTCGTTCCCACCGGCACGCTTAACCCCGCTCCCAGCTGCAGCGCCGTCGTTCCCGTTTTCGCCCCTCTCACGCTTTGCGCGAAGCCGGGGTTGCCCAGCAGGGAGACGTTCGTTTCCCCTCTCCGGTCTCCCAGGTCCTGCGCCGCGTTGACCCGGATTTCCGCCAGCGATTCCCGGCCGAAGATGTTGCTGCCCACCAGACCCATCCAACGGCCGCCCAGCGCCAGCGTCCCCGTCGTCCAGTCCTGCCGGCCGACGTTCAGGCCCGCGTTGCCCGCTCCCGTTTCCTCATAGCCGTCCATCCGCGTCGTCACCACCGAGGCGTTGAACAGCGGCTGCAGCACGCTGCTGCGGTTTTCGTCGAGGTAGATGTCGCAGGTGAGTTCGTACATCGCTCCAAGGCCCCACCCGCTGGTGCTTCCCTGCGTCCCGTAGCTTCCTTCCCCGTAGTTGACCGTACGGTTGAGTTTCGCGTCGTTCCACCCTCCCGTCAGGATGAGCGTGTGCGCCCAGCGTTTGTTCTGATAGCGCCCGAAGAGGCTGGCGTAGTAGCTGTCCAGGTGTCCGTCGGCGCTGTCCGCCGCGCCGGCCGTCAGGTCGCCGTAGCCGGCCGTAAAGGCCGCTCCCGCCGTGAGGCGGTCGCTGAGGTCCGCGTCCATGCCTACCGTGCCTCCCCAGGTGGTGAGCTGGTAGCCGCTTTCATCCCCGCGGGTGTCGAGTTTGGCGTAGGAGCCCGTGCCTTCCATCCACATGTGGAAGCGGGGGAGGTCGTCGTTGACGTAGGCCGGGTTGACGCCCATGAGGGTGGTCCGGTTCCTGATCCAGCCCATCTGGCCGCGCAGGGCGTCCCTTTGCGCCGTCCCCAGCGCGTTGACCGTGCTCCCAGCCGCCGCCGCCATGGCGCGGGAGGCTCCCGCGCGGTCGCCGCTGCTTTGCAGGGATAACACGGCGTTATACAGGGTCTTCAGCTGGGAGTCCACACCCAGGTTGAACCTGCCTCCCCAGAGGAGATTGGCGCCGGAGGTAGAATTGAAGGTTTCCGCCGAGGCAGCAAAGACATTATCCTGGCGTGCCGTCCCGGTCAGGATGATAGAGCTGCCTACTACCTCCAGTCTCAGGTCATTGTACATGGAACTGAGGATATCGTCCTGCAGGGTCACTTCCCCCAGGGTGGCCGTTCCTTCCGTGGAGGTGAACAGCGTCAGGGAGAGGTGTTCCATTTCCGACGTAGTCATGGCGTTCAGGTTGTGGGTTACTACTGTCGCTCCATCTTCCAAGGAGATGTTCCCTTGAGATTGGATGACCGGCATCAGAGCCGTCAGTTGATCCATGGTGGCTGCATCCAGATTAATAGTCAGGGTACCTCCGGACTGAACCGCCAGACCTCCGGAACCAAGTTCCAGCCTGCAATTGGGTGTTCCCGTGCTGCCCAGAGTCAGTCTTCCCTGGTCACCTACCGTAATTGCTCCATAGGAAACCGTTCCGGAAGAATGTTCCAGCAACAAGGTGCCGTTGAACACTTCTATGGTGTAGTCGGCGTTTCCTGTCCCGGCCAGCGTCTGCATGCCTCCGGACACCTTCAATGCGCCTCTGCCTGCCAGCGTGCCGGAGAAGGTTCCGGAGGAGGTTGTCGCCGAGGAGATGGAGAGGCTGCCTCCGTTCATGGACAGGGTGCCGCTGCCGGAGAGGCCGCTGATGGCGCCGGATTCCGTTCCGGTGAGGGTCAGCGTGCCTTCGGCGGTGACGGAGGTTCCGTCCAGCCGGGCTTCTCCGCCCAGAGCCAGTTCCGCTCCTTCCCGGATACGGAGGGAGCCGGTTCCGGTGATGGCTCCGTCGTTGATATTGCTTGTTCCGGTCAGGTCAAAAGTTCCCTGAATGGTCAGGGTTCCTCCGGCTTCCGTAACGGTCATGGTTTCGATTTCGGCGTTGCCGTTGATGGTCAGGCCGCCTCCTTCCAGAGTGAGGGTGTCCAGGGTGTTTGACGCGCCGTTGAGGACGATGTTTCCTTCACGCAGGGCGAGGGTTTCCACGTCCATCGTTCCTCCGACCGTCAGCGTCCCGGTTCCTTCCTTGATGAAGGCGACGTTGTTGCCTCCCGTGATGCTGCCGCCCATGACGGTGTCCTGGCCGGCCGGGTCGATGTCGTCTTCTCCCGTCGTCATTTGTTTGTTGTTGAGGATGACGACGGCCGTGCCGTCTCCGGTGTTGTTGACGGCCAGGCTGCTGCCCGCGGCTCCCATCAGGTTGTTGATTTTAGCTCCCTGTCCGTCGGCTTCGCCCGGGGCTCCGGCCAGGTTGACCGTCAGGGTCTGGCCGCCGCCGATGACGACGCCGGCGTAGCCGGAGAGCGTTTGATAGGAGTTGACTTCATGGGCGTTCCCTCCTTCCTCCTGCACGCGGTAGAGGCCGGTGGCCGCTCCGCTGAGCACCAGGCTGCCTCCGTCCGTTCCGGTGACCCGGATGCCGTAGTTGGACAGAAGGTCGGTCGTGAAGGCGACGTCGCCCAGGTCGCCGACGGTCAGCGTTCCGCTGGTCAGGGTCAGGTAGCTGGAGGAGTCGTCGGTTTTATGTTCCAGCAGAAGGCTGACGACGGCGTCGTTGCTCAGGTCCAGCGTCAGCCCTTCCCCTTCGATGGACAGGTTCGGGTCGCTTCCCGTTCCGCTGCCGTTGCTGATGACGGCGTCAGACGCCTGCGTGTCCCGGCCGATGTTTTCCGTTCCCAGGGCAATGGACAGACTGTCCAGACCGTTTTCCCCACCCACGGTGACGGTTCCGCTGACTCCGGTCAGACGGGAACCGGAGGCGATGCTCCAGTCTCCCTTCATATGGCTGCCCCCGGCTCCGGAGAGGTTCAGGCTGCCTTCCGTGATGGAAATGCCTTCCGTGATTCCGCCGAGGATGGTTTCCGCCCCTGCGGCGTTAGCCCCCAGCGTCAGGCGACCCGCCCCGGTTTTTTCCAGCCTGGCGCTTTCCGTCAGGGAATAAATGGTAGCGGAGGAGCCTTCTCCGGTAACGTCAATCTTGTCAAATTGAGTGAAGGAGGCGTACTGGAAGTCCGCGTCTCCAAAGGTTCCCTTGAGCTCCAGCGTCCTGTTTCCTTCGACCGCCGCTCCGGCGCTTCCGCCGATGGTGATGCCGCTTTGTTCCCCTTCCGCCCCAAAGACGCTTCCTCCCGTCAGCGAGACGAGGACGTCGCCTCCTGCCGTGCCTTTATTTCCTGCTCCATAAATGTTTCCCCGGTAGGTGCCTGTTCCGAGTTCTACCGTGATATTGCCTGCAGTGGTCATGGTGCTGCCTGTGTTTCCTGGCACTTTGGAGTAGGAGCCACCGTAGATGTTGCCGGTGAAGGTGGAGCCTCCGCTAATGGAGATGGAGGAATTTCCTCCAATCGTGTATTGGGCCTGGCCTGAATTTTCAAAGGAACCCCCAATGATGTCCCCCGTGAAGGTGATTCCTTCCCTGCCGATGATGGAAACGGAGGTGTCTCCGTTGATGTTGTTGACCGTTCCGGCGTTGTTTACATTGCCATAACTGCCGCCAATGATTGTTTTGACGAAGCTGTTGTGTTCCTCTGTTCCGGAAAGCGTGATTCCGTTCAGGTTGATTGTAGCCGACGTGCTGCCTTGAATCGTTGTTCCGGAAGTGGTATTGCTTGACCAGGAGCTTCCTCCGATGATGTATGAGTTGGAGAGTCTCCCATCCAGGTTCTGGGCCGTGTTGGAATATTGGACATTGGTTACCAGCACGCTCGTGTTGCCCGTGATGGTGGTGACGGCGTTGTGGGCGGAGGTGCTCCCGCCGATGATGGCTCCCGCCACGATGGCGTTATCCTTGACGGTAACGTTGGTGTTTCCCGTTAATGTTGTAGACGCTCCCTTGTTGTTCCCGCCGATGACGTGTTCCGCCGTGGCGTCGCCGGAAAGCTGCACATGGGTGTCCCCAGTCAGCGTGCTGGTCTGGAGGTTGGTGCTCCATTCATTGGTGACACCTCCGGAGATGATGCCGAATGCTCCTCCGCTGATGTCCATCCAGATGTCCCCCCGGTAGTTGAGGTTGCCGGACGGCAGGGTCGCCCCGCTGTTGTATACCCCGTTCAGGTTGATTTTAGTTTCGCCGGTGTTGGTGATTTGATAGACTTTGTCCCCGCTGGTCGTCAGGGTCCCGTTCAGATATCCCAGGCTGACGTTGGCCGCACTTCCCTCCCCAAGAGCCAGCGTAAAGGCATTCTTGACCGTTTCTTCCAATTCCCCTCCTTCTCCCGCATATACCCACGTCACGCTGGATATCGCCTCGCCTTCTATTATCAGCGTGCGGCCTTCTATTCTATATTGCCCTGTCTCTAAGCCCAGTACGCTAAAGCCCTCGCCAAGCTCCGCTCCCAAATCAACGGTATTGGAACCTTCGGCACTGAATCCCTGCAACAAACGCCCAATATCTATCTTCCCGGACGTCCACGTGGTATTTGAAGCAGTAATCCCATCATTTCCCGATGAAGACGTATAAGATAAAATTGCTCCATCAACTGTCACATTCTGCAATGTCCCGGTCCCGCTCATGTTCAACGTAATGGTTGATCCGATCGTTTGCGAGTTAAAATCAAGCGCCCCCCCATCCAGCGTAACAAGGCCGCTTCCCAAAGCGGAATTATTCATGCACCTTACAGTAGAGCCGGAGGTGATGACCCATTCAGCAGTCATGGATGCATTGGCCGCATTGTTTAAAACCAACGTACCGCTGAATCCTTCCCCGCCCACCGTAATGGTCCGTCCGGAAGAATTCAGTGCCCCGTAAACATTCAGCGTCTTGCCATTTGCCACAAGGACATTCCAGTCTGCATTCACATTAACCGGGCCCCATGCATTGGAGGAAGAACCCAGGGAAAAATCTTCACAAACCGTAAATAATACCGGCTCTTCCGTACCCGCTCTCCCCAGTATAAGAGTTCTCTGGGCATTATTGTTCGGGACAAGGGAGAACCCTGATGCCCCTTCCTCCACAATCAATCCCCCCATGGTAAATGGCGTAAAGGAGCAGGATGGATTTTTATTGGTCGCCGATACGGTGACATCGCCCACTTCCGTGCCTGATGCGACAAAGCGCAATGTGTTATATTCCGACAGTCCCGTTTCATTGGCAAAAAGGTTCCAAATACTCCCCTCCTCTGAAACGGAACCCCAATTCGTATTGACAGGACCGTATGTTCCATCCGGATTGGTCAGGACAATGCCGCCGTTATGAAAATCATTGGACGAACTCCCTACCCACGTATAGATATTACCGGAATATCTGCTGCCATCCCACTCCGTAGCAGCGAACACATGAAAACCGGATATGGCATAAAACGACAATAAGGCGGACAACAACTTGAGCGGTAGACGTAACTTCATAACTTGCAAATATGGGTAAATAATAAAGCTATCCAGCCGTCCTGATTGGCTGTTTGCAATATATAGCTATTACCGAATTAGCAATCCGCCGTCAATATTCAACATTGATCCAATGCCTGTTGCATACCCGGAAATCATCATCTTCTTAATATCCAATTCAGAATTTTTTCAAAAAAACATTCCATATCTCTTTCATTATAAACATCAAAAATATCTGATTCTGGTCTATTTTCTGGATAATGCTTCTGCGGATTGCTAATCCGCAATGCAACATTTCACATGAAAATAAAAATGGACGCAAAAATTATTTTTCATCCCTTCCCCATTCCTGAACAAACGATGCAGCAAAATAACACCTTTCGTGAATTTCACCTTTCATACATAGAAAAAGAGGGTGTATTGTTTGCCCGCAACAAGTTCGGAGCAAAGACCAGAAATCGTAGCAGTAGCTGATACGTCCCGTTTACTGAGCAGCCCCGTCCCGGATGTCCGCGTTCCCCTTCACGAAGATAGTTCTCTTCGTTCCCATCGGCACGCTCAGTCCGGCTCCCAGCTGCAGCGCCGTCGTTCCCACTTTCGCCCCCCTCACGCTTTGCGCGAAGCCGGGGTTGCCCAGCAGAGAGATGTTCGTTTCCCCTCTCCGGTCTCCCAGGTCCTGCGCCGCGTTTACGCGGATTTCCGCCAGCGCTTCTCGTCCGAAGATGTTGCTGCCTACCAGGCCCATCCATCAGTAAGTAAATATCGGAACAGCTGGTTTGCGGAAACTCCTTCGCAGGAGATAACGCCAAATCCAGGCAATCCCATGAAAAACAACACTCTTCCCATAAAAAACGTACCGAGAGGGGAAAGACTTCCAAGACCTGTCCGGATAAAGGAAAAGCAACCGGGAATGCACCTTTCCTCCTTGCTCCCGGCTCTTCAAGTTGCTAAAATGCTTCAAGCAAATTTTTTATCCTTTTCCCATGGCCATTTTTGGTTCCTCCAATTTATCCGACTCAGGTGATCTGTTGATCTTCAACAAAGTATCTTATAAAACCCTACTGATGTTCGAAAAAGAACTGGGCAGGGACCGCATGACTTACCTGGTGGAAGAAGGTCTCCCCCCGGATACGGCCACCGCCTCCCATCTGGAATCCACTAAAGCGGACGGCATCCTGTTCCAGGCTGGAGGCAGCGACCCTGTCGCGCTGCGTTCCGCCATCATGGAACGCATTAACGAAGGCAGAAAAGTAGTATTTCTACCCGGTCCCGTCTCCCATGTGAAAGGTTCCATCAGCCAAATTCCTCCGCGGGTCATCAAGGCCCTGGAAGCCCTGCATATCTCCCCCGTACCGGTCTATGCCGGTTTTTACACGAACTCCGTGCTGGATGCGGAGGCCGATACGGACGCCCAGGCGGACATCCAGATACATATTCTCCCCAAACTGGCCCCCGGGGCCGAGATGGCAGCACGCCTGACCTCCGCGTGGCTGGAATGTTCCGCCCAGGCATACGCCACGCTGCCTCAGCTCCACGGTTCCCTGTCCGCCCTCCTTTTCCGCAACCTCAGACTTCATTCCGATTGCCGGGTCATCGACGGCATTGACGACACTACGCTGACTTACGGCCAGCTACTGGCCATTTCCGTAGCCTTTGCCAAGAGGTTGAAAAAAATTACCTCGAATCGCCGGGTCGGCATCATTCTTCCGCCGGGCAAGGGAGCGGCCATAGCCAATCTGGGCTGCCTGTTCGCCGGGAAAACACCGGTGAATTTCAATTATTCCGCCTCGGAAGGAGCCTTTGCCAGCTCTGTAAAGCAATCCGGCGTGGACTGGTTTATTACTGCGGATACCTTCATGCGAAAGCTCCAGAATTTCCCGTGGCCCCCCCAGCGGGATCTGATCCTCATGGAGCGGGAAATTCCCCTGCTTAAAGGTTCCGCCAAACGCTGGGGCCTCGCCATCAAATTCCTGACAGCGGGGTTCATGATTAAAAAACTGGGGCTGGACGCACCTACAGGCGCGGACGAAGCCGTGCTGATGTTCACTTCCGGCTCTTCCGGGGAACCCAAGGGCGTGCCGCTGACCCACCACAACCTTCTTTCCAACATCTCTCAATGTTCCTCCCGCATTACGCTGGAACCGCAAAGCAGGTTTCTGGGAAGCCTGCCCGTATTCCACTGCTTCGGCATCACCATCGGGCTATGGTATCCGATGATCGGCGGGTACGACATGGTCACCTATCCATCCCCTCTTGAGGCCAAACGGCTGGGAGCCCTTATCAAGCAGTACGGAATCAGTCTGGTAGTCACCACGCCCACCTTCCTGCGCGGTTTCATGAAACGCTGCGAACCGGACACCTTTAAAACCGTCCGCTACCTGATCGTTGGCGCGGAAAAACTGCCGGAAGACCTTTCCGCCGCTTTCCGGGAAAAATTCGGCATCATTCCATGCGAAGGCTACGGCCTGACGGAAGCCTCTCCCGTCTGTTCCGTCAACTTCATTGACCCGGCGCCATCCAATGCCGCCGGAGACTTCATTCCCGGCATGAAAAAGAGTTCCGTAGGAGCCCTCCTTCCCGGAATCGCCATACGCATCACCAGCCCTCACACGGGACGCGTGGTTCCCATCACTACTTCCGGCATGATCTGGCTGAAAGGACCGAACATCTTTCCCGGCTATCTGGGCGGTCCGGAGACGGATCGCGATATTTTCGTGGACGGCTGGCTAAAAACCGGAGACATAGGTTCCGCAGACGAATTCGGCTTCCTGAAGATTGAAGGACGCATTTCCCGCTTTTCCAAAATAGGTGGGGAAATGGTGCCTCATGAAGCCCTGGAAGCAGCCATTATGAACATTTGGAATCTGGATCCGGCGGACGAAGAACGGCGGATAGCCGTCGTCACCATTCCGGACCCCGTAAAAGGGGAGGCCGTAGCCCTGCTCACCACCCTGGTGACGGATTACGTGCACCAGGCGCGCACCCTCATCAGGCACGGCCTGATTGACCAGGGGCTGCCGGCCCTCTGGTGCCCCAAGGAGATTATTCCCGTAGAACGCATCCAGGTGCTCCCATCCGGCAAGCTGGATATCAAGCAATGCAGGATGCTGGCGTATGAAGCGCTGAACATCCCCTTTGAACCGTAATTTATGGAATTCCCGGAGGAAACGCCCGCCGCGCCCAAACCCATCACAGTCAAACAGCTCGTTTACCGCCTGAGAGACACGGTCAGCATCGCTGTGGGCACCCAGTGGGTGGTGGGAGAACTGAGCAACGTCAAGCATCACACCAGCGGCCACGTTTATTTCACCCTGAAGGAACAGGGAGCGGAAATTTTCTGCGCCTTTTTCAAGGCAGCGGCTTCCAAATGCCCCATACGGCTCCAGGAAGGGATGAAAGTCCATGTCCTGGGCAGCGCCACCGTATACCCGGACCGGGGGCAACTCCAGCTGGTCATCAGGCAGGTAAAAGCTGCAGGACAGGGAGATTTGCAGACTCGCTTTTTGGAGTTGAAAGCCAAACTCCAGCGCGAGGGGTTGTTTGACGCGGAACACAAAAAGAAAATTCCCACGTTCCCCCGCGCCATCGGCATCGTCACCTCCCCCACCGGCGCCGTCATCCAGGACATACGGCACGTATTGGAACGCCGCGCCCCGTGGGTGAAGGCTTATCTGCTGCCCGTACGTGTGCAGGGGGCAGGAGCGGAGCACGAAATAGCCGCAGCCGTGCGCGCTTGGTCCGGAGCGCCCTTCAACGGTCTCCCGCCCGTGGACGTGCTCATTGTAGGACGCGGAGGCGGCTCCATTGAGGATTTGTGGAATTTCAATGAGGAAACGGTGGCGCGCGCCATTTACGAATGTACCGTTCCCGTGATTTCCGCAGTGGGTCATGATACGGACTTCACCATTGCCGATTTTGCGGCGGATCTGCGCGCACCCACTCCCACCGCAGCCGCAGAACTGGCCACACCGGACGGCCCTGAATGGCTCCGCAAGCTGTCCAGAATGGAACAGGCTCTTCATGCATCCGCTCGGCATTCCCTCTTGCGTTCCAAGCTGAAACTGGATGTTTACCTGCGGGGGAAGCTGTTGGATGCGTATTCCCTGCTCTCTCCTTATTCCCAGCGCCTGGACGATATGGAAGAAACCCTGCAGAATGCCGCAACCACGAGAGTTTTTCATAACACGCTGCATATTAACAAACTGGAACATCAGCTGCAAATGCGCCACCCCGCCCACAGGAACCGGGAGCGCACACAGCTTCTGGCTTCCCTTCAGGCCGGTTTATCCCATGCAGCCGCCTCCCGCATGACGGATTTATCTTCACAACTCACTCTTATTCAAGCACGTCTTGAAGCACACAGCCCGGAACAGACCCTGCGCCGCGGATATGCCCTGGTAGAAAACCAGGATAAGCAGCTTATCCGGCAGACAAACCAGGTGCATGCAGGGGAAAAATTGAAAATCCGTGTTTCCGACGGTTGTTTTTATGTCAGGGATGACACGCCACAATAACCTGTCCACAAGCATCTAGTAGTGCATTTTTTGCACTCAATCTAACAAATTGTGTTTTTTCTGGATTTTACAGGAAATGGAACCTATTCTAATAGAAGCTTATCACTGCTTCTATCACCCGGTCCCATAACTTCTGTTCATATGCCTTGTAAAAACATCACCCGTTACACTTACGAAACAACGGCCTTTCAGGGCTATCGGTTGGCGATCTGTAAGAACAAGCGTTTATTCACCCGTTATTTCTCCGATTCTCAATACGGGGGCGCTGACGCAGCGCTTCAGGAAGCCATGAGGGTGAGAGATAATATTTTCAAACTTTTCGAACAGGGCAACCTTACGGTTAGCCAAATTTTCGCAAAATATACTGTGCGCTCCCGCCGTCAATCCGCAGCTGACCGCCGTGAAAAAATGGTTCATGGGAAAAGGGCTCTCAGCCATGTAAGACAGAAAGCCAAAGTCCGCAGCTGAAGGTTCTGCAGAAGCTGTTTTTCAGCTCTGCTTGAGAATATGGATCATACCGGAAACGTTACATTTGCCCCAAAAAGAGACAAATAACTTGTTGAAGGCCTAAAATCCATTCTTTCTCTCCAGAATGCCGGGTATCCGTCGATACAGGGAAACGGAACCTGTGCCAAAGCTCTTTGATGACGTCAAGGGATTAAAGCGGCACATTTCCTTAAAAAGCCCCTTCAGCCTCACGCAGCTGACCGCAGGTATCCCGCTTTAGTCAAGCTCCCGACCGGAGCCTCTGGGAACTCTGAGCCCCTCCGGCATCTGCCAATGGATAACTTTTCCTTTCCAAAAAAGGAACGGCCTAACTGAAGGAAGGGTCTGCTATCTGCGGCGTCGGCGCGAGGCAGGCCTCTCCGGTTCTTCAGCCGGAACCTCTCCTATCTTCCCCAGCACCCTGCGGGCCTCTGTGGTTCGTTTTTGCTTGAGGCACACACCAGCCCAGTTGCGGTGAATTTCATTGTAAAGCTCTCCCAACTGGATGGAGGCCAGATTATTCCGGAGTTTTTCCTTATCTTCCGGAGTCAACGCATCCCACTCCGCAATCAACTTTCCATATTGGGACTCCGACAGAGCCCATTGTTCCCTGCCGGCGCTTATCTCCGCCTGAAGATTCAGAATGACCGGCTGAAGTGCCTGAACAAACGTGGTATTTTCACGAGCCACTTTCATTGCCTGTTCCAGATACTTTACCGCCTGATCGTAATCCCGCGCCTTCAGGAAAGCTGCGGCAACATTCACATCTTCATAAGCCCGTTTCACCAAAGCCTCTGCCTGGCTGTATTTTTCAAGCTGGGACCGCATGGACGCAATATCCTGGCTCAGGCTGGAGCCGCTCAAAATACGGGGAGCATCCACGCCAAGCGTCATGGCAGCCCCTTCTGCACGGGACAGCAGGCGGGAGGCTTCTCTCAAATCCCCCATCTGCATCCTTACCCGTGCCAGGGCAAGCATTGTCTCCGGCGTGCAGTCCATCTCCGTTTCAGCTGCACGGAAGCAGATCAGAGCCGCTTCCAGCTGGTCGGCCATGGCCTTCAATTCCTCCTGGGAATACTTCCGGCTCGTGTTCAGCGGCATCTTCAGTTCATTCAGAATAATGCGGCCCATGTCCGGATTGGCGGTCAGGCGGAATTTAGTAAGAAGCTCCCGGGCAATCGCACTCCCCGTGCCACCGGGCAACCCGG
>OHBK01000372.1_pt1 | contig 15108 bp, 6 predicted proteins | sample 1577371 | NCBI WGS metagenome assembly OHBK01 (sample SAMEA3879555, study PRJEB24766) | human gut metagenome | biome: human-associated habitat; feature: feces | place: USA | collected 1985/1987
CATACAGATTCTGTCGGAATACCGCAATGAATTTCTCCCCCAGATGGAAACCTGCCAGCATTTCTTTGCGACGCTAAACGGAACGGCATTATCCGATCAGTCGGTACGGCGGATGATCAACAAATATGCTTCTCTTGCTGCAATTGAACAGCATATTACACCGCATATGTTCCGGCATACATTTGCCACCAGCCTTTTAGAAGCGGATGTCGATATCCGCTATATACAGGAAATGCTTGGTCACAGTTCCATTCATATCACAGAAATCTATACGCATGTTGCCATGTCAAAGCAGCGTGCCATCCTCACTACCAGACATCCCCGCAATACGTTTCATCTGTAAAAAGCAAAACAGCAATTCACGTGCCATGCACGGAATTGCTGTCATTGATAGCCGTTCTATTTTTACTTATTTATTCTCCCCCGCCAGTTCCGGATGATACGTCGACACGATTTTTTTGACACACTCCCGGATGTCTTCCGGTTCTGTCACAACGTACTCTTTTAATTCTTCCAACTGCTGCATGAATTTTTCTTCATCCAGTTCAATCGGCCTGCCGATATGAATCAGATTGTTTGCGGTATCCTGCATCCCTTCTTCATCCATCAACATCTCTTCATAAAGTTTTTCTCCCGGGCGAAGTCCTGTGAAAATGATATGGATATCCTCATCCGGCTTGTGACCGGAAAGAAGAATCAGGTTCTTTGCCAGATCCAGAATCTTGACTGGCTCTCCCATATCCAGAACAAAAATTTCTCCACCTTTGGCATAGGTGCCCGCCTGCAGCACCAGTGATACCGCTTCCGGAATTGTCATAAAATACCGCACGATATCCGGATGGGTAACCGTGACCGGGCCTCCACGCTCAATCTGTTTTTTGAACAGCGGAATCACACTTCCGTTACTGCCAAGCACATTTCCAAAACGCACGGCTACGAAATCTGTCTTCGATCTGCGGTTATAGGTCTGAATGATCATCTCACAGATGCGCTTGCTGGCACCCATGATATTGGTTGGATTAACTGCCTTATCCGTGGAAATCATCACAAATTTCTTCACACCGTACCGATCTGCCGCCTGCACAATCTTCCATGTGCCAAGCACGTTATTCTTAATTGCCTCGTTCGGACTCTCTTCCATGAGAGGCACATGTTTATGTGCCGCTGCATGATAGATAATCTCCGGCTTGTAATGTTCAAAAATCCAGTTCATACGATTCGTATTCCGCACGGATGCGATCAGCACAACAAGATCCAGATCCGGGAATCGGACTTTCAATTCGTTTTGCACATCATAGGTCGTATTCTCATAAATATCCACAATAATTAGCTGTTTTGGCTTGTGTGCGGCAATCTGCCGGCACAATTCGCTTCCGATAGAGCCGCCACCACCGGTCACCATGATTACCTTTCCGGATACATAATCCATGATAGACTGCAGATCAACGGTCACCGGATCTCTGCCTAACAGGTCATTGACATCTACATCTTTCAGTTTGCTGACGCTGACATCGCCGTTTACAAGCTGGTAAATGCCGGGCAGACGTTTCAATGTGCATCCGGTTTCTTTGCAGATATCAAGAATCCCCTTGATCTGTTTCTGTGTGGCCGATGGCATGGCAATGATGATCTCATGCACATGCAGTTCTTCGACTTTTTCCAGAATATCGCTCCGATCTCCTACGACTTTCGCTCCATGAATATAATTGCCGATCTTGTTCCGGTCATCATCAATCACACCAACAACCTTCTTTTTCACATAGCGGCTGTTGTTGATTTCTTTGATGATCTGGTTTCCTGCATCCCCTGCTCCGATCACAAGTACATTCCGTCTGTACACGCCGGCTCTGCGCATATTGCGAAGCACACGCAGTCCGCGGTAAGAATATCTGCATCCCATGACAAATACAAACAGAAACAATCCATACAGAATGTAAAAGCTTCTTGGCACCGGGTACATATCCCCCCAGTTCCGAAGCAATATCAGCACTGTCACAACAACGGTATCCAGAATACATGCTGAAACCACATACATCATTTCCAGTGCTCCCGCATAGCTCCAGAGACTGGAATACAGCCGGAGCATCCAGAAAATGATCAGTGTAACAATGATCATAAAAGGAAGTGCTCTCCACACTTCATCCATATATTGAAACGGTACGCTTTTAATATTCAGATCAAACCGAATCAATAACGCAACTATGCTTGCAGCAAACACTGCAAGCACGTCGTAGCACATCAGAAAAATCCGTCTGATCAGTAATTGTTTATCTTGAATGATTTTTTTCATAATTTCAATCTGTTATTTTTGATTCTTTCTCTGTTTTCTCGATTGTTTTTTCGATGATTTCTTCCTGACCGAGGATTCTGTCACTCCTGCCCCTTGAGTATTCTGTACCGTCTGCGCGGTATCTGCTTTTGCACTCTCTGCTGCTTTTGGAATACTCTGTTTTACGGCAGTATCACTTTCTGCAGAAACCGCTGTTTCTTTAACAAAGAGATTTTCTTTCTTTACAAGCATCCGGTTCACCGCAAGCCCCAGACCAAGCATTCCCCAGAATACCGGAGCGGTACATACATTGGAATCATTTGCGATACCTGCAATCATGTACACCAGCACTGCCGCAAATAATCCAAATCCAATCCAGCTGATACTCTCGTGTAGATCCACTCTGCGGTAAATGCGTACCGACTGTACCAGATACCAGAACAGAAATACCAGAAGTGCCAGGGTACCGAGTAATCCGGTTTCTACCCACTGCTGCAGATACCAGCTATGGGCTTTTACATCATAGCTGTTTGCGCCGTAGACATAGTTCTGGCTGATATAATCTTCCTGTGGCACTTCAAACATATAGGTATTTGCTCCACTCCCCATAAAAGCATGCTTTCCAAGAAGCGGAATCGTTTTATTCCAGATATGTCCTCGATTGCTCATTGCATCATCCAAAAACAGTGTTGAAACTTTTGGATTTTCAAACTTTACCAGTTTTCCTGCAGGATTGAGATATTCATATCCGTCCGTATCATTTTTTGAGAAATCCCATTCGACACCATCTATGATCATCTTTATTCCTGCTGTATTATCGGTAAACATGATCGGCTGAATCTGTATATTTGCAAACCGTTCATCATTGAGGGCCAAAATATGATTTTCCTGATCTACCTCTGTTGTCTGAATCTCCTGACCATCTGCATCTTTGCATACCACGGTGATTACACCGTCGCTCCCCAGATCATAGGACACATACAGAGGATTGTTCCAGATATCAAGTTCCACATCATCTGTGTTTGTTTTGATATCGTTTAAAGAGAACTGATCTTTCATATGATAGGTTCCAACAACCGTCTTTTTAAGAGTTTGACCGATGCCTGTCGTATTTGCCAGCACTCCTGCTACAATCACTCCAATGACAACTACAACAATCCCGGCTGCAAATAATTTTTTCTTCCGACTGAGTAAAACCAATGCGAGAATCACAGCACCAATTGCCAGTGCAATAAATCCGGAAGAACTTCTGCTACCAACCAGTGCTACAATGCAAAAAATCTCTGCAACCGCGATTACAAGACGATGCCACATCTTTTTCGCCCCAATAAACAGGCAGACCAGCAATGGTATCAGCATGCCAAAATAAAATGACAAAAAGTTAGGATTGTAAAGTGTCGTATACGCAGTCTTATCTGCGAAATTAAAGGAAATCTTATCTAACTGGTTCCACCAGCTTGTGTCCGTCATCAGATGTTTGCCCAGAGATGTCTTAAAATAATCCAATCCAAAGACCTGGAAAAATCCAATCAGAGTAACAATTGCGATTCCAATGCCGGACCAGCGCAGGATTACCTCTATCTGTTTTTCTTCCTGTACATAATTATAGACATAATAACACAGTATCATATAGACAAATACAACCCATACAGGCTCAAAAAGTTCATATGTACCATGTGCCACCCAGTATTTGTGACTGGAAAACAGGGCAGACATTGCAACAAACAATGCATACACCATCAGAAAATAAAAGGAATTTTCAAATGCAAACTCCTTTTTATTCAAATACCGGATCAGTAAAATTGCGAGCATTACAACTCCCACAAGGATGATCGCAATCATCTTCCATGCAAAAAAGAAGTCCGTCTGCTTTGCTGCACTCTCCGGATACCAGTCAAACTGTGCCAGATTTGTATCATAAACAAAAGAATGCACAATGATTGGAATAAATCCGATCAACAAAATAATGGGAATCAATATCTTATTTGCTTTTAACGTGTTTTTGTTTCCATTCGTATTCAAGATTATTTTCTCCTTATGTTTCATTGCCTATAATCATACCCCAAATTTCGTTTTTTTTCAATCATTCCGGCATGTCGATTTTATTTTTCTTTTTATATAGGTAAAAACACTTTTTTGTTACTTGTGTGTTACTTAAAAATTTAACAAATAAATGTGTATGATTGACACGATAATATAAATTTTTACACACGAAAGGAAGAAAAATGAGATTACCAAACGGATACGGCGGAGTCGTAAAACTCTCCGGCAACAGAAGAAGACCCTACGCAGCACGCATCACTACGGGCTGGCACATCAATGACATCACTGGAAAGCGCATCCAGCACTATCAGATTCTGGGCTACGCTCCTACCCGGTCAGAAGCTCTGCAGATTCTGGCACGTTACAACAATTATCCCATCGATGGGGAAACGCTGAAATTAACCTTCCGGGAAATTTATCTCCGATGGTCCGAAGAAAAGTTTCCTACCATCTCCCACTCCAACATCAAAGGCTATCGGGCAGCCTATGCCACTTGTGAAAACATTGCTGATATGCCATTTCACAATTTGAGACTCAATGATTTACAGCAGGTGATTGATCACTGTGGCAAAAACTATCCTACCCTGAAAAAAATCCGTGTTCTTTTTAACCAGCTCTATTCTTATGCCATGAAACACGAAATTGTCTCAAAAGATTATTCTGCCTATGTAAATATCTCGAAATACAAAGACCGGAATCCTAATAAAACCATACGAAGCTGTTTTTCCACTTCTGAAATTGCTCTCCTGTGGAAACACAAAAACGATCCCTATTGCCAGACAGTCCTCATGCTGATATACAATGGGGTCCGTGTCTCAGAGCTTTTGGATCTGAAAAAAGAAAACGTTCATCTGTCCGAACAATATTTTGATGTCATTGACAGCAAAACCGAAAACGGCATTCGAAAAGTTCCGATTGCTGACAAAGTACTCCCCTTTTACCAGCGCTGGCTTCATGACTGTTCCGATTGTGAATATCTCATCCATACCCTGGACAGCCAGCATTTCACCTATTATATGTATTACCACAATGTTTTCCAGCCTCTGATGTTTCGTCTGCACATCGATCATACACCTCACTGCTGCCGGCACACCACGATTTCCCTGCTCGCCGAAGCACATGTCGATCAGACGACCATCAAAAAAATTGTCGGTCATTCCGGCGCTATGTCCCTGACAGAACGAATTTACACGCATCTGGATGTGCCTGCGCTGGTCGAAGCCATAAATCAGATTTAATCGCTTCTTGTATGTTGCTTGCGTGTTACTTGTAGAAGTGATTTTGCCCCAAACTCTGTTTATAAATCCGGTATTTCCAATACTTCCGTGGAAAATACCATGCATATTTCCGGTTAAGGTAACTTACAAGACTTCTACAAAGAAAAATGCTAAGGCAAAGACAAAGAAGCTTACTTACACCATGAAGGTTGCTAAGGCAAGCGTTGCTTTATCTGGAGATTCAGCAGTAGCAGTTGGAAACACAACTAAGTTAACAACAACTAAGAAGGCTTCTGCAAGAGCTAAGATCACTTACACATCCAGTGATGAAACAATCGCAACAGTTTCTGAAGACGGAACTGTAAAGGGTGTTAAGGCTGGTAAGGCTACAATCACAGCTAAGCTTACAATTGGTAAAGATACAGCTACAGCTACTCAGGAAGTAGAAGTAAAGAACTATGTTCTTTCTACAGTAGCACAGAACAAGTTAACAGAGCTTACAGCTACTGTTACTGGCGATACAAAGAACCTTAAGGCAACTGATTTCGCAATCAAGAGTGAAGCAACAAAGGTTGTTTATCCAGTATCCAAGGTATCTGTTGATTCTAAGGATGCTTCCAAGGTTACATTAACACTGTTCAGTGAGTTAAAGGATGCTGCTACATATGATGTAACTCTTGATGGAATTACAAAGACATTCGTAGCTTCTGACGGAAAGGTTGCTTCTATTGCACTTGATAAGGCCACAATTCCATATGCTACAGAAACAGAAGTTAAGTTAGTTTCTAAGGATGCTAACGGCGTTGTTGTAAAAGAGCTTAAGTATGGCGAAACTGATTCCAACTATGATTTTACAATCAATACAAACGGAAACGGATATACTAATGGTTCTAAGTTATACTTAAACAAGGTTGGTGATACAGCTACAGCTGAAATCACATACAAGACAGGTAAGTATGACCAGAATGGTAAGCCAGAAGGAAACATTGGACCAAACAAAGTGACAATTACAGCAACTGCTCAGTCAGAAGTTAATAATTTCGCTGTAAGAATTGATGATACCGCAAAGAAGTTTGACAAAGCAAAAGATACAAACAAGATTGCTGTAAATGAGACAAAGGTTGCAATGTTCAAGATTCAGAATGCTGATAACCAGGAAATTTCTGACTACAGCAAGTATACATTTGAATCATCTGACAAGTCTGTATTAATGCTTGCAAGTAATAAAGTTGGAACTAACAATTCTATCGCAATTACAGCATTAAAGAATGGTACAGCTTATATTCTTGTTAAAAAGGATGATAAAGTTGTAGGTTCTGTTGCAATTGATATTGTAGCTGAAAGAGCTGTTGCAACTCTTGATGTAGATAAGTCAGCTGTTACACTTTCACAGGATTTAACAAACGACACCAAGAAAGTAAATGTTACATTAAAAGATCAGTATGGTGACAAATGGGCTGGTGATTACAACCTGAACGTTGAGTGCCTTTCTACTGATGCTAAAAATGCACAGGGCAATACCTTAACAGTAAATGCTGTTAACGCTAATGCTGCAAGCAAATATTTCACATTTACTGCAAAAACTGGAAAAGATGTTACTTTCAATGCTACCGCAGAAAAGGGCAACTATGTTTATAAAATTTCTTATAAGAAAGACAATAAGGAAGTTGCAGCTAAAACAGTAAGCGTAGCTGTAAAGAAAGCTGATGTTAATGCAACAGTTTCTGCATATCGTCTTGATATTGATAACAGCAATGTAGATATGAAGGTTGACAATGATAACAAAGAAAAGACCATCAACATTCAGATGATTGGTGTTGCTGATGGTGTTGACAAAGAAGTGGAAAATGATGCTACTTTTACAGTAAAGAAAGCTGATGGTACTAAGATTTTTGTTGGAAATAAAAATGCTGAAACCACAACACATGCAGCAATCAGTGCTTCTACTGGTTCATTAGTTGTTAAGCCAGTTATTATCAGTGGTGGTGCATTAGCAGTTAAGCAGCTTGATGCTGGAACATACACTGTTATTGCTGAGAAAAATATCGTTGAGAATGGAACAACCAAGACAGTTACAATTTCAACTTCATTTACCATTACTGATACTCAGGCCAAGGCTGAGGTCGAGGTAAAGAATAATACTGTAACCGGCAATACTGTTGAACAGATGTTAAAAGATGCTATTATTGTTACATTTGATGGTAAGACATATACAAGTGTTGCTAGTGTGACAGATAAAGACGGTGCTCTTAATATCGGTGAAGTAGAGGCCACTCTTAATGATGGTACTAAGATTAAGAAAGATAATAATAATCTCAATACTAACATTTCAGCTGGAAAATATTTCACAGTTACTAAGTTAACTGTAAAGGTTAATGTAGCTACTGGTATTGATACATATGTTACAGTAACTGTACCTGGTACAATTACAGCTAAATAGTTTAGACTGAATTAAATTTATTCATCTAACCTTAGAACCCCAGACGATTTTCGTCTGGGGTTTTTCTACAAAATGCCAGTTATTTGCCAGGATTATAATGTTGCATCTGCATCTTTACCAGAAATTGTAAATGTGCATGTTCTAACATCAATTTTATCTTTGCTCTTTTTCAATGAGGATTTTGGAATAGAGATGGTATAACTTTTACTCTTATAACTATTCACATTTATGGTATAAGAATTCTTTTTAAAACTTGCCACCACATTTTTCTTCGAATCCTTAACCGTGATTTTTAATTTTGGAATTTTCGTGAGTTTTCCATAACTATTATTTGCAACCATAAATTTAACAACTAAATTACCTTTATTATCAAAATAAGCAGAATAAACTTTTAAACCATATTGATTATATGTGGTATCACTGATGGTAAGCTTTTTCCCACTGTATTTATTTGATTTAACAGATACATTACAAATAAGTTTTTTTCCATTTGTAAGTTTAACCGTAACTTTTGTATTACCCTCTTTCTTTCCGATAACTTTTCCACTATTCGTTACTGTAGCAATTTGCTTATTAGCAGAGCTGCAACTCTTAATTTTTCCACCATCTACTTTAATCGCCGAAGTAAATCCCTTTGTGACCAAAAGTTTTGTGTTTTTTAATACAGGGTCCGGTGAGATTTTACTTACAGATAACTCATAATTAACTTCTGCCTCAAAGTTAAGTTCTAAAATATAATCTCCTGATGCAAGATTCATAGTGTGTGTATACTGATAAATACCGGTATTCTGATGATATTCCCATCTTGGATCTGCAGAGGAAAGAGTATCTGTTACGATTGAACTTTCATCCATTTTATTTTTCATACTAATGGTAACTGTAGTACGTTCATTATTTTTTAAGTCAAAGTAAATATCAGATGCCTTTGCCAGACTGAAATTATAGCGAATCGGGAAATTTGGTCTTGCTGTGCTGACTTTATGTAATAAATTAATATATTTATTGGTTGCGGCATTTGTTGAAACGGTATTGCTAAAAATAGCTGAAATAACCAGTAATAGTGAAAGGATAAAACAGCTCAATTTTTTCAAACTAAACTTTCTCATAATAAGATCTCCTATTTCAAATATACAAAAAGCAGGCTGCTGCATAATGCAGCAGCCTGTTTTCGTTACATGCTGTAATAAACTTTATAAAATTATATTATTTAAGTCCAGCACAAACTGCGACCTGATCATTTACTGGAACCTTAACACAAACTTTGTTTGGTGAACCAGAAATTGTAACGTAGAGATCAACTGTCTTAACAAAAGCTCCACCGTTTGCAAGTACAGTACCATCTACATCTGCAACATCAGTAATAGTCTGTTTTACACCATCGTAATATACTTCTACTAAATTTGAATTTGTAAAAGCAGTTTTAACAGTATTTGAACCAAAGTCATTAGTGATAAACTTATAGCTTACTAATGTATCCTGAGTATCTTCAATAGTAAAGCTTCCAGATACAGTAACAGGCTTCTTATTTGTTCCATAATCACTGTAGAACTCAGCAGTTACAACATAAGTACCCTTATCGATGTTCTTCTTGAATCCAGCAGTAGATGAAGCTAATGTATCAATTGTAAGCTTATTTCCAGAGACAGATGCATTGCTGCTAATAGCTGCACATGTTGTAGCAGAAGCAGCAGTTCCATCACTTGGGTTATTTCCTACTACAGCAATTGTCTTTCCTGCAGAAGTCTTAACAGTATATTTAACTGGAGTAGAAGCTGCAAGAGTATCTAATGCACCACCATTTGCCATTTCAGCAACATCAACTGTGATGTCATAATCAGACTCAGTTACAGTACCTGTACCAATAGTAGTATTTACTTTATTCTGATTGAATTTTAATTCATAAGCCTGTGTAGCGGCTGTTTCAACAAGTGTTACTGTAAAGCTTCTTGTTAACTCTTTATCGCCATTCTTTAAAGTAACCTTATATGTATAAGATCCCTTCTTGAAAGAAGCAGTTGAAGCGAAGTTTCCAGCTACAGAGATTGTTGCCTTCTTACCACTAGGAGTAATTGTTGGAAGGGCGCTAGCAGCTGCTGTCTTTGAAGCATCATCTGGTGCTCCGATGCACTCGATTTTAGCACTGTCAACAGTCATATCATCATTGTACTGATCTTTAATAACAGCGATTGCTGACTCAGTTACAGTCTTTCCTCTAACAACTGTTACAGTTGTCTTATCGAGATTTACAGAAGTTGCAACCGGCTTAGCTTTAACATTAACAGCAACTGTACCTACAACCTTATCATCTTTCTTGATTACAATATAGGTCAGTCCTTCGCTAACACCATTAACTGGTACAGCAACTGAACCTACTTTTGCGCTTGTTCCAGATGCCTTAGATAAAGGTGTGTTAGTTACAAGTAATTTAGTTTTATCTGCAGACTCTACAGAATAATCACCATAATTGCTGATTTCTGTTCCATCATCTTTTAAAATGCAGAAATATGCATTTTTTACAGCTCCGATTTTAACATCATTGTTAGCTTTGAAAGAAGTTGCTGACCATGCAGGAGTGTTATCTGCGATTGTCACCTGGAAGTTATAGTTTACAAGGCTTGGATCAACAGCAGTAATTGTAAATGTCTGCTCGATCTTTCCAGTCTCATTACCATCAGTTCCAAATGTACCTGTATGATAAGTAAGCTTTACATTCATAGTATCGCCAACAGCTGGAAGATAAACGCCAGCATCCTCAGCGTAACCTTTTGAGATTGTAAGTTCTGTAGATACCTGTCCCTTTGCGCTGTTTGCATTTGTAATTGGGAATTCTCCAATCACAACACCATTAGCATCCAAAGACTGAGCCTTAACTTCTGTCTTCTCTGCAGCTGGAACCTGTAATCTTGTCAGTCCAACATTTGCAACAGTACCATCAGTAGCTGTAAACTTCTGAGTTGTGCCATCAAATACAACATTGTATTCCTTAGCATCCTTCATATCAACGAAAGTATCAATTGTAACTTTTGTCTTATCTGTCTTGTCAACAGATACAGCTTTTACAGGTACAGTAGCATTTGTAGCTGTATTTGTGATTGTAAAATCTGTAGCCTTAAGATCCTTTGTATCACCAACAACAGTAGCTGCAAGCTGATTTACCTTGTTCTGCTTAACTGCAGTAAGAATTGCTTTCTTAACTTCTACATCCTTAGTAGTTTCAGCTGAATCCTTACCAACTGTAATCTTAGCTGTGATTGTTACCTTACCAGCCTTAACACCAGTTACTGTACCGTCAGCTGCTACTGTTGCAATAGAATCATCGCTTGATGTGTAAGTAATCTTAGCTCTTGAAGAATTTTTCTTAGTATTTGTTAACTTAGTTGTGCTTCCAATAGCTACTGCTGAATCTCCAGATAAAGCAACGCTTGCCTTAGCAACTTTCAGTGTGTAAGTAAGTTTCTTTGTCTTTGCCTTAGCACTCTTCTTTGTAGAAGTCTTGTAAGTTACCTTAACCGTAACTTTAGCGGTACCTGGCTTAACACCTGTAACCTTGATCTTCTTTGCTGCTGTCTTCTTAACTTTTGCAACAGACTTCTTGTTGCTTGTTGCAGTTACTTTAACAGACTTCCAAGACTTTGGAGTTTTAACTGTAACTGTCTTGTAGCCCTCAGAATAAACTGTGGCTTTTTTTGCGCTAAGCTTTGCTGTAGAAGCTGCCTGTGCGTTTGTAGCAGGAACTGCTGTTACAACCATAGCTGCAGCGAGAGCAAAAGCTAACACTTTTTTGCTTGATTTCATGTTTTTTCCTCTCTTTCTTTTTGACTAACTTCCATCTCTTCTACTCGTTTAACCCTGCACGTTTAAGTTCCTTCATCTTCTCTTCCAAACCGCTGCGGACGATTTTTCCAATCCAATGTTCTCGCTAATTGCCTCCACTGACCTTCCTCGGTCTTACTGTTAAGTCCATCGTCAGTTTCATCTGCAGACACACAAATCATAAATGACCAGAAACTTTCGTACATCAGACGTCGGCGTAGAGTGTGATATCAACGTTGATTGTCCAGCATCAAGATCAGCAAGCTGAGGTTCCGATGACTTATATTTCTAATATGTATCTGTAATTGTAAGGTCTGTCTGGAACAAGTTCCAGTTTCCATAGCCTCGATAGTAGTTCATCACTTGTCGTACTATTTATAGTACTCTTTTAACTACTCTACGTGACAATCATACACCAAGTATTGTATCTTTGCAACACCAAAATTACATTTTATTGAAAAAATTCTTTAATATTTTCTTAAGCATTTAAGAGTTTTTTCACTTTTTTCTATTATTAAAACTATTTCACGCGTAGTTCGAGTGAAACTACGCGTGAAGATAAACAATTCTATTTAAAGTAAGCAACTCCGGATTCGAAGATCTTCATATCCTGTTCTCCGTAGATGTTCATGGCAACGGCCTCACCGCGGCGCTCGCTGTGTGCCATCTTTCCGAGTACACGTCCATCCGGACTAGTGATACCCTCGATCGCCATGTACGAACCATTGACATTCCACTCTTCATCCATGGTTGGCTCGCCGGCTTCATTGACATACTGGGTGGCAACCTGTCCGTTTGCAAAAAGCTTGTCCAGCCATTCCTTCGGAGCTACGAAACGTCCCTCTCCATGGGATGCCGGGTTGCAGTATGTTGCACCAAGCTTTGCCTGCTGCAGCCATGGGGATTTGTTTGTTACGACCTTGGTATATACCATCTTGCTGATGTGGCGGTTGATGGTGTTATAGGTCAGTGTCGGGGAATCCGCACTCTGTGCCTGGATCTGTCCGTAAGGAACAAGTCCGAGTTTGATCAGCGCCTGGAATCCGTTGCAGATACCAAGTGCCAGTCCGTCACGTTCTGACAGCAGTTTGCCTACTGCCTCTGTCATCTTTGCATTCCGGAATGCTGTTGCAAAGAACTTTGCAGATCCTTCCGGCTCATCACCGGCGGAGAATCCACCCGGGAACATGATGATCTGTGACTGGTTGATTGCCTTGACAAATTCATCGACAGAATCACGGATGTCTGCTGCACTCAGATTCTTGAATACTTTTACAATTGTATTGGCACCTGCACGCTCAAACGCTTTCGCACTGTCGTACTCACAGTTTGTTCCAGGGAATACCGGAATGAATACGGTCGGCTTTGCGACTTTGTTTCTGCATACATAAACATTCTTCGTATCGTATACGTCACTCTGTACTTTTTCTTTATCCTCGGTTGCGCGGGTTGGGAATACACGCTCGAGTGTTCCCTGCCATGCATCAAGTGCCTCATCCATGGAAAGAGCCATGTCTTTGTATACGAATTTCTGTGCGTCGTTCACTTCTCCGACAACGACTGCGGATGCTTCTTTTATAATAGGAAGAAACTCTTCTTTTACTTCTGCTACGATATTACCGAATCCCGGTGCAAATAAGGTTTCTGCAGTGACATCATCGGCAATTGTCACACCCAGTTTGTTACCGAATGCCATCTTGCTGACTGCTGCTGCCAGACCTTTTCCGTCAAGTGCATAGGCACTGCGGATTGCTCCCTTGCCGATCAGCTCATGAATCTTGTCATACAGTTTCATCACCTGCTCATATACCGGCAGATCATACGCGTTCTTTTCGATCGTAAAGAGTACCAGCTTATCTCCTGCTTCTTTCAGTTCCGGTGTGATGACATCTTTTTCTCTTGCCACATCGACTGCGAAAGAAACGAGTGTCGGCGGTACATCAATATCGTTGAAGGTTCCGGACATGGAATCTTTTCCACCGATGGACGGCAGGCCGAAACCGATCTGTGCATCAAACGCACCGAGCAGTGCGGCAAACGGCTGACTCCATCTCTTTGGATCTTCACTCATTCTGCGGAAATACTCCTGGAAGGTGAAGCGTACTTTCTTGTAGTCACCACCGGCGGTCACGATACGGGAAAGGGATTCCAGCACGGCATATACCGATCCGTGGTATGGACTCCAGGAAGATAAGTACGGATCAAATCCGTAGGACATCATGGTTACGGTATCGCATTTTCCTTTCAGAACCGGAAGTTTGGCAACCATGCTCTGTGTCTCGGTCAGCTGATAGCGGCCGCCGTATGGCATGTAGACACTTCCCGCACCGATGGAACCGTCAAACATCTCGACAAGTCCCTTCTGGGAACATACATTAAGATCCGCAAGCATGGCAAGCCATGCTGATTTGTTGTCGTTTTTCTGTAATGCATCTGCAACTTTCGGAAGTTCGATCTTTTTAAAGAAGTTGTCTTCCTCTTTTGGCATCTCGACTTCGACATCTGCTTCCTGATGCGCACCGTTGGTATCGAGGAATGCACGGGAAATATTGACAATGTCTTTTCCTCTCCACTCTAAGATCAGTCTCGGCTCCTCGGTAACAACTGCCACCTCGATTGCTTCAAGGTTTTCTTCTTTTGCATAGGCAAGGAACTGCTCGACATCCTGCGGAGCGACAACGACTGCCATACGCTCCTGGGACTCGGAGATTGCAATCTCCGTTCCATCCAGACCAGCATATTTCTTCGGTACTTTATCCAGATTCACGCGCAGCCCGTCTGCAAGCTCACCGATGGCTACCGATACACCGCCGGCACCGAAATCGTTACATTTTTTGATGATATGGCTGACTTCTTCTCTGCGGAACAGGCGCTGCAGTTTACGCTCAGTCGGTGCATTACCTTTCTGTACCTCGGCACCACATACAGACGTAGACTGTGTGTTATGTGCCTTGGAAGATCCGGTTGCTCCACCGATACCGTCACGTCCGGTACGTCCGCCAAGAAGAATGATGATATCTCCCGGATCCGAATTTTCACGGATAACTGCACGTCTCGGAGCAGCACCCATAACCGCACCGATCTCCATACGTTTTGCCACATAGTTTGGATGGTAAACTTCTTTGACGTATCCGGTTGCAAGACCGATCTGGTTTCCGTAGGAGCTGTAGCCGTGGGCTGCGCCACGAACCAATTTCTTCTGCGGAAGCTTGCCCTTCAGAGTCTCTTTTACAGAAACAGTAGGATCTGCTGCTCCTGTTACACGCATTGCCTGGTATACATAAGTACGTCCGGAAAGCGGGTCACGGATTGCACCGCCAAGGCAG
>OHBK01000383.1_pt1 | contig 14669 bp, 9 predicted proteins | sample 1577371 | NCBI WGS metagenome assembly OHBK01 (sample SAMEA3879555, study PRJEB24766) | human gut metagenome | biome: human-associated habitat; feature: feces | place: USA | collected 1985/1987
CTGGACCATCGGTGAAATCATGCACACACTGGATAGCCTCCACATCGCAGACAACACCATCCTGATCTTTACCAGCGATAACGGTCCAGTTATCGACGACGGCTATCAAGACCAAGCTTACGAACTTCTCAACGGACATACTCCGATGGGTATCTACCGTGGTGGGAAATACAGTGCTTACGAAGCGGGTACACGCGTTCCATTTATTGTCCGTTGGCCTGTCCGGGTGAAGCCGAACAAGCAACAAGCTCTTTTCTCTCAAATAGATGTGTATGCATCGCTCGCCTCCCTTTTGGACCAACCTTTACGTAAAGGAGCTGCCCCCGACAGTCAGGAACATCTGAACGTTCTCCTCGGCAAAAATAATACAAACCGTGAGTATGTCGTTCAACAAAATCTCAATAACACACTTGCCATCATAAAAGGTCAATGGAAATACATCGAACCGAGCGACGGCCCCGCTATCGAGTATTGGACAAAAATGGAGTTAGGCAACGACAAACAACCTCAACTTTATGATTTATCCTCCGATCCATCGGAGAAAACGAATGTATCAAAACAATATCCCGACATAGTGAAAGAATTATCTGAATTACTAGAATCCGTAAAAGAAAAATAGTTTATGAGAACAGAAAAATTGTATGATTTTGCACCAATCTTGAATAATTCTATCCATATTAGAATATTCAATCCGTCTATCTTTGCAAACGTAGATTCAATAAAATCACTTAATTTTTAATATATGAAAAAACATTTATCCACTCAAACTAGAAAAAGGATGCTCTCCTCCATCGGACTGATCCTGTTTTCTGTTTCTTTTGTACTTGCACAGGTACTTGTTAAAGGTACAGTGAAGGATAACTTAGGAGAAGGAGTGCCGGGAGCCAGTGTTCAGGTAAAAGGTACTTCGCAAGGAACAATCACTGACCTTGACGGTAAATTTGCTTTTAACGTGCCCAATAAGAATTCGATATTGGTTATTTCTTTCATTGGTTATGTCACTGTAGAAATGAAGGTGGACACTCAAAAGCCAATGGTTATCACATTAAAGGAAGACACAAAGACATTGGACGAAGTGGTAGTAGTCGGCTATCAGGAGATACGCAAGAAGGATCTGACGGGTTCTGTTGCCAAAGCCAGCATGGCAGAACTTCTTAGCACTCCGACTGCTTCTTTCGGCGAGACATTAGGCGGACGTATTGCCGGTGTCAACGTAAGTTCGGGCGAAGGTATGCCGGGCGGACAGATGAACATCGTCATCCGTGGTAACAACTCTTTGACACAGGACAACTCTCCTCTTTATGTCATTGACGGTTTCCCGGTGGAAGACCCTTCCATAGCCGCAGCCATTAATCAGAACGATATCGAGTCACTCGACTTCCTGAAGGATGCCTCTGCTACCGCTATCTACGGTGCCCGTGGTGCCAATGGTGTCGTGATGATTACAACCAAGAAAGGAACAATCGGCCAGCCTAAAATTAAATATGACGGAAGTTTCGGTATTCAGCATATCACCAAAACGATTCCGATGATGGATGCATACGAGTTCGTCAAACTACAGGCAGAACGTAGTCCCAAAGATATGGAAACTACCTACTTCATGAATTATGACGGTAAGAAATGGGGACTGGAAGATTATAGAAATATCCCGCAATATAACTGGCAGGATGAAATCTTCCGCAGCGCATGGATGCAAAGCCACAATGTCAGCCTGACCGGTGGTTCGGAAGGAGTTCGCTACAATGCTTCTTTATCTTATTATGACCAGGACGGTATCTTGTTGGAATCAAACTACAAACGTGTACAAGGCCGTATGGGTACTACCATCCAAAAGAAGAAACTGAAAATCTATCTGACAACCAACTATTCAAGCACTACAACCACTGGTGGTTCTCCTTCCCAGAACTCATACAGTGGTATGAATAACCTGTTCTATAGTGTATGGGGATATCGCCCTGTGACCGAACCGGACAGACCATTAAACTCGTTGATGGATAACATCATGGACGACGCGATAAACAATACCAACGACTATCGTTTCAACCCTATCATGTCTTTGAAAAATGAATATCGCAAGACGTACGCGAACTATATCCAGTTCAACGGATTTGCAGAATATGAATTTATCAAAGGATTGAAGTTGAAAGTTTCCGGCGGTTACACATTCGATACCCGCAAAGGGGAAACATTCAACAACTCGAAAACTCGTTATGGTAATCCGAAATCATCCGATAAGGTGAATGCAGAAATCTACCATTCTCAACGTGCAACGTGGTTGAACGAAAATATTCTAACCTATCAGACCAATATCAAACGGAAGCATTTCTTTAATAGTATGTAACTCTGCAAAATTCTGACTATGAATACTATTCATACAAGACAGTGCAAATTCCAAACGAAGCACTCGGGATGGCAGGAATGAGTGAAGGAACTCCCAGTACGACCAAATCATTAAAGAGTTCCTGGTCTATGCTCTCTTTCCTGGGACGTTTGAACTATAACTATAAATCATTGTATTATGCAACGGTTTCTTTCCGTTCCGACGGTTCTTCCAAATTCCGTGGTGATAACCGTTTCGGCTATTTCCCTTCCGGTTCATTGGCATGGGGATTCATGGAGGAAGATTTTATGAAACCATTGAAGTCTGTTGTTTCTTCCGGTAAATTAAGAGCAAGCTGGGGATTGACCGGTAACAACCGTGTAGGCGAGTATGATACGTATGCTTTATATCAGATATTAAAAGATAAAGTTGGAGATTTTATTTCGATCGGTAGCCTACCGAGTGGTGTATATCCGTTCGAAAACAGCCTGACAAGTGTAGGTACAGTGCCCACTTCCTTAAGAAACAGAAAACTGAAATGGGAGACTACCGAACAGTGGAACCTAGGCCTGGACTTAGGCTTCCTGGACGAACGCATCGGATTAACCGTAGACTGGTATCGTAAAACGACTCGTGATTTGTTGCTGAATACTGCACTTCCCACCTCTTCCGGTTATTTCAGTGCCATGAAGAATGTAGGAAAGGTACGCAACCAAGGTATCGAGCTCACATTGAACACAACCAATATCAAGAACCGTCATTTCTCATGGACTACTAACTTTAATATCGCATTCAACAAGAACAAAGTATTAGAATTGGCCGAAAACCAATCTTCTCTGTTGAGTGCAGCCAAATTTGACCAGAACTATAACTCTCAATACAGCTACATTGCCAAAGTGGGTTATCCGATGGGAATGATGTACGGATTCATCTACGAAGGTACATACAAATACGAAGATTTCGACAAAGTAGGTGATACATATACACTGAAACGCAATGTTCCGTATTTCTCTTCCGAAAGTAATACACAACCGGGTATGCCGAAATACGCAGACCTGAATGGTGACGGTATCATCGACGATAACGACCGCACTATGATCGGTAACGGTATGCCGAAACATACGGGCGGATTTACCAACAATTTCGAATACAAAGGATTTGACTTGAGCATCTTCTTCCAATGGTCGTATGGAAACGATGTATTGAATGCCAACCGCCTGTTCTTCGAGAACAGCAATAAAACACGTGACTTGAACCAATACGCAAGTTACGCAGACCGCTGGACACCGGAAAATCCGGAAAGTAATATTCCGAGAGCTACCGACTCCGGTTCTAACAAAGTGTTCTCTACACGTATTATCGAAGATGGTTCGTTCCTTCGTCTGAAGACCGTATCTTTAGGATATACACTGCCGAAACAACTGACCAAGAAATGGAAGATAGACAATGCACGCGTATTCGTTGCCGGTCAGAATCTATGGACATGTACAGGGTATTCCGGTTACGACCCGGAAGTATCTATCCGTGAAGGCGCACTGACTCCGGGACTGGACTTCTCCGCTTATCCGAGAGCCTACTCTATCAGTTTTGGTATAAACTTAGGTTTCTAATCAATCATCCTTCAAACAATTACGTATATGAAAACAATAAAAATAATCATCATATCACTTCTTGTCGGACTTAACCTGACTTCCTGCGATTTCCTGGAAAAAGACCCGACATACACCACTCCTGAAAACTTCTTCAAAAATGAAGCGGACGCTACCTCTTGGCTGACAGGAACCTATGCCATTCTGGGACAAAGTTCCTTCTACGGAAATGAGTTCTTATACCTTGTAGGAGGTGACGATCTGGGACACTATGGTGGTGCCAACCGCGGACCTAACAAAAGTGGGTTGATCTGTAACAATGCCAACACAAGTGATCCGGCCGTTGCAGCATTGTGGTACACATTATACTCCGGCATCAACAGAGCCAATATTTTCCTGGAAAATATTGATGCAGTGCCCGATATGAACGACGATACCCGCAAGCAGTACAAAGCCGAAGCCCGTTTCTTACGCGCATTCTATTATTTTACTTTGGTAGAATGTTGGGGAGATGTACCTTTCAAGACTACTTCTACAGAAGATGCCTATAACCTCTCCATTCCACGTACGGACAAACAGACGATTTATGATTTTATCATCAAAGAGATGTATGGTTCTGCCGAGGATCTCAAATCTGCTCAAGATTTGAACTATTTACCGGGACGTGTTTCCAAATCGGCTGCTTGGGGAATGTTGGCGCGTGTATATATGTTCCGGGCCGGTGAACCTAAACGTGACAAGGAAGTGGGTTTGGCTAACAACACGACTAGTGCCGAGATTACAGAATATTTCAAAAAAGCAAGTTACTATGCACAGTTAGTCAAGAATGAGGGTCATTCACTAACTGCCAAATATTGGGACTTCTTTATCGACATTTGTTCTGATAAGTATAACACTGCTCTCAATAAGGATGGTGCCAAGGCTAATGAAAGTATTTGGGAAGTAGAATTTGCAGGTAACCGTTCAACGGATGTACGTGCAGAAGGTAGAATCGGTAATATTATCGGCATTCAGGGTAAGGACCTTTCTTCCAAAGCATCCATCACCGGTAAAGGTGATCCGGGCTATGCATACGCTTTTATCTGGAATACTCCTAAACTGCTCGAATTGTATGAAGCAAACGGTGACATTGACCGTTGCAACTGGAACATCGCTCCATTCACTTACACCCAGTCAGCAGGAGAAGGTACTCCGGTGGACGGTCGTGAATTTGTAAAGGGAAAAAGAGATGAAGTGGAACAACAATACTGGGATAAATCCTTCAGCTATGGTAAAACAGAGCCGGGGTCTACTTACGGTGATCGTGAATCGAAGAACGATGCCAATAAGAACCGCAACAGGGCTGCCGCCAAATATCGTAGAGAATATGAAGCAGACAAGAAGAGTAAAAACGATACTTCCATCAACTTCCCTCTTCTCCGTTACTCTGACATTCTGCTAATGATTGCAGAGGCAGAAAATGAAGTCAACCATGGCCCTAATGATTTGGCGTATGAATGTATCAATGCAGTAAGAGAACGTGCAGGAATCAAAAAACTTGCAGCAAATCTGGATGAAGAGAGCTTCCGCAAAGCTATCAAAGACGAACGTGCAATGGAACTCTGCTTCGAGTACACACGTCGTTTCGACCTGATCCGTTGGGGAGACTATTACAAACTGATGCAGGAACAAGTGGACAAGGCACAGGCTGACGAATCCTGGAAATTCGGAATCAATGTATATACTTACTTCAATATTCCGAAGTCTTACAATTATTTCCCGATTCCTGCCAATGAAATAGGATCAAACGGTGCTATCAAGACGAATAATCCGGGTTGGTAATTCTCTTAATAACTTTAAAAAGAAAAGGACATGAAAATAATATATAAAAGTTTGATGACTATCGCTTTTGCCGGACTATCCCTGGCTTCATGCGACAAGGAATTAAAAGAAGAAACAGCAATGGAAGTGGGTGTGGTGACAGACAGCAATGTCAGCTTCGATGGCAAAACTGTGACTGTAAAGAAAGGAAACCCTGTAACGTTCAGCTTCGATGGTGACCCTGATTTTATCAGTTTCTTCAGCGGTGAGATAGGGCACGAATACAAACACCGGAACAGAATTGAAATGCAACCGGAAGACGTAGAAAAATGTGAAATCAACTTCTCCGTAGTATATGACTATGGTAGTGCGAAAACCATCGAAGGTTCTACTCACATATTAATATCCGATCAATTCGAAGGAATTAGTGGCAACAATGTGGAAAAAGACAAAGAAGCAGTTACTAATTGCGAATGGACAGAACTTGTCAGCCAAGATGAGCTTCCTAAAGCAACCAAAGTTACTAAAGACTATTCCTGCCCTTTGACTTCTTACTTGGGCAAGGAAATCAGCATTGCTTTCCGCCTGAATCCCCTTGACAACAGCGCTACAATGCCTGTTATACATATTAAAGGATTACAACTTAATCTAGAATTCAACAATGGGAAATCAACCACAATTAATGCAAAGAACTTCGAATTCTCGGCATTGAATGTAACCTATAATTTAGATGATCTTGCAAAAGACGGAGGACATTTCAACAAACTGAAGGAAGCATTAGGAAACAAAAATCTGACACTTGAAGAAATGAAAAGCGCAGAATATGCAGACAAGATAGCATACACCACAGTGGATGGTAATATTCCTTATTTTTGGAGAATTAGCCAACCAAACGATTTCGTAACTAGCGGGGGTAGCAAAGATTATACCAAAGGAGATACTTGGCTTATTTCCAATCCAATCCTCCTCAATGGTTCCTGCGATCCTGACGCTGGTGTAGCCATCAAAAATATCTCGCAAACATTAGAGATATACTCACATACCTACGAGGAGGCCGGAACATACACCGCTACCTTCGTAGCCAACAATGCAAACTACGTCCATCAAGGTGGTCAAGTAATACGTGAACTGACTATAAACGTTGTAGAATAAAAGCATATCCCCCAATTTTTCTAACCTTCAATCATAGAAAACGTTTATAAAAATCAGACTTTAATCAATTTAACATCAGAAAGAGAGAGACCGCGAGGTTCCTCTCTTTTACTTTTACTATATCTTTTCACCCTCTTCCCTTTCTTCTCCTCCGAAAAAGCATTTTTCTTTACTCAACTAGCGTATAAATCAACATTTATATATAAGTTTGCACAAAAATAAAAACAATGCAAAAGACTCTTCCTATTCATTTTGCCCCATTACAAGGTTATACCGACGTGATTTACCGTAATGCTCATGCTGCCTGCTTCGGAGGTATAGATACTTATTATACCCCATTTGTACGACTCGAAAAAGGCGGATTTCGCCATAGAGATGTCCGAGGAATCGAACCCGGGAATAATCAAGTACCCCATCTGATTCCACAACTGATAGCTCCCTCTTTTGAGAAAGCAGAAAAAATCTTATCCCTATTCATTGAAAAGGGATATAAGGAAGTCGATATCAATATGGGGTGCCCTTTTCCCATGCTGGCTAAACGCCACAATGGTTCCGGTATTCTTCCTTATCCCGAAGAAGTGCAAGCGTTACTTAGCCGGCTGATTACGGAATATCCGCAAATTAGTTTTTCTATCAAAATGAGGTTGGGTTGGGAAGATCCGGAGGAATGTCTGAAACTGGCTCCGATTATCAATGAGCTCCCCCTACGACAAGTGGTTATGCATCCCCGCTTAGGAAAACAGCAATATAAAGGAGAAGTCGACCTTAAAGCGTTTGAAGCCTTTCAGGGAGTCTGCAAACATCCGCTCATCTATAATGGGGATATCAATAGTGTGGAAGATATTCACCACATTCAGGAACAGTTTCCCGGATTAGCCGGAATAATGATAGGACGAGGATTACTTGCCAACCCGGCATTAGCTTTGGAGTATAGACAAAACCGTGCACTCGAGTTCGATGAAATGAGAGAAAAATTGCAATCTATGCATAAATGTATATACAATCAATATGCAGAACAGTTGGAAGGAGGAGACGAACAACTTCTGAACAAAATGAAAACTTTCTGGGAATATTTAATGCCGCAAGCAGACAGAAAATTACTGAAAGCAATTCATAAAAGCACAAGTCTCAACAAATATAATCAGGCAATCCTTGCCTTTTTTAATCAACGATGAACTGATAACCAGTAATTTTACGTAATTTTGCGCCCGTTTACAAACATGCACATTATGAAAAAATACATTCTAATCTTTCTTTGTCTGATAACCGTATCGGGCAGTTTCGCACAAATGCAGGATTTCAAGTTCAAATTCTACGGACAGATTCGTACTGACTTCTATTATAATAGTCGTGCTAACGAAGAAACCGTAGACGGATTGTTTTATATGTATCCAAAAGACAAAGTGCGTGATCCGGAGGGGAACGATTTGACCTCAACACCCAACAGTAACTTCTATACTTTATATTCACGCCTTGGAGTAGACGTTGCCGGTCCAAAACTGGGAACAGCCAAGACGTCTGCCAAAGTAGAAGTCGACTTCCGCGGCACAGGCACTTCTTATTCGGTCATTCGCCTTCGTCATGCTTATTTGAATCTGGATTGGGGAAAATCAACTTTATTACTCGGACAGAACTGGCATCCCTTATTCGGAGATGTGTCTCCGCAGATTCTTAATCTCTCCGTAGGAGCACCGTTCCAACCATTCAGCCGTGCGCCACAAATTCGTTATCGCTATACAAACAAGAATTTCCAACTTACCGGAGCCGCAGTGTGGCAATCACAATATACTTCACAAGGACCGGAAGGGAAAACACATAAGTATCTGAAGCAAAGCTGTATTCCCGAAATTTACTTAGGATTAGACTATAAAAGTAAACAATTGCAAGCAGGAGTAGGCGTCGAAATGCTTTCACTGAAACCTAGAACGGAAGCAATACTCCATCATTATTTTACAGACCCGTATACCGGCTATATGCATTCAATGGAAACAACCTTCAAGGTGGACGAACGCATTACCACCCTGTCCTACGAAGCCCATGTAAAATATACGAATAAAGATTGGTTTATAGGTGCGAAGAGTGTATTAGGATCCAATCTGACACAAGCTTCCGGTTTGGGTGGATTCGGGATCAAGTCTGTCAACGAACAAACGGGAGAACAAGAATATACTCCGATACGTTTCTCCAGCTCTTGGTTCAACGTTGTCTACGGACAGAAATGGAAGCCGGGAATCTTCGTAGGCTATGCCAAGAATCTGGGAACAAGTGATGCACTATATGCTCCCAAAGGAAATGATGCAAAACTTTATGGAACAGGAACAGACCTTAACCAATTAGTTACGGCAGGAGCAGAACTGACCTACAATGTCCCCCACTGGAAATTCGGGTTGGAATATACATTAAGCTCTGCATGGTATGGTTCGCTCAATACGTCCAATGGGAAAATTCAAGATACCCATGCCGTATGTAACAACCGTATTGTTGCCGTTGCCATGTTTATGTTCTAACCTCTCTATACAATTATTTTAATTATATATCTGTCACCTGTCACCGATTGCTGCTTAACGGTTTGATTATTAACAATTAACACCGTGACAGCAATAGGTGACAGCAGTGTGACAACAATAATGCTGTCACCAGAAACAGATAAGCTACATTTCACAACGCGGAGGTATTCACTCCGGAAGCTCCAGGCAATCCTATTTATTTCATGAATGCATTACCCTTGTTTCTCGTAGGGAAACTTTTAGTTTCAAGGCTTGAAACCAAAGGTTTCGTACCGGGAAACTAAAGTTTCAGCATTGGGAAACTGTAGTTTCAGCACCTAGAAACAATAGTTTCAACGGCATGGAAACTATGGTTTCTCCAAGAGAAACTACTGTTCCCCTATCAGGGAAAGCAAATGATCTCCTATTGTCTGACTTTTATCTCCTTAACTCCACTTCAAAGCTAGCACCATCTTTGCAACTGAACTGCAAAACTGTTTGCTTCTTATCAGAAGAAATCACCTTGCAAAAGGGAGTTTCTTCTACATTCCATTGCCCTTTTATCGTTACAGTCACAGGTATTTCACCACTGGCATTTTCAATCCATGGTCGTGAATAGATACTACGTTCGATGCGTTTCCCATCTTTATCAAACGCTTCATCGCTTGGACCGCGATACAAAGCCAAATCCGGTTGTGCCACCGTCAACTTAATCTTATCAGCAGATCCTTTATGAATCATAACCAGACAGGAAGTATCCACACGTTGTAATAAGCCACCCGGCAATGTCGTTTCAGAAGTTTCAAACAACACATAAGAAATGATCTGTTCGGAAACGGACTCAACAATATGTGCATTCCTGTCTTGCCGTAATACCTTATAAGTAGGCTTCTTTGCAAATTTCTTCATCAGAGCTTCATTCGTCTGAGGCAAAACAGCGTATTCATAACTTCCGTTTTTCGGTGCCTTTCCATGATCTACAACCAAAGAAACCCAATCACCCTTTGTTTCCTTTCCTGTATTTTGCATTCGCGAGTATTGAGGAAAGTTCTTCTCAAACCGGATGGGAGTTGGAACATAATAACCCGTTCCCAAATGATCTACGTATACTTTCTTATCTCCTTGATAATTTTTCCAATAATCATACCCTGCTTTATCAGTAACTGCCAATTGGAAGATAGTCGTTTCTGTCGGGAACTCCGTATTTGTATTTTCAATATCCGAACCAAGACAAACAATCATTCCATCGATGAAATGGTAAGATTTACGTGCCCGATGTGATCCGTTGTACTTATCATGCTCATGTAACTTCATTCCGAAATTACCATTCATCTTCTGTTGAGACAAACCACCGGCAAAAGCCTCGTCGGAGTAAAGCATCTCTTCCATTCCAGAGTAACTATCCACATTGAGCACCTTAGCCTGCAATTGCTCCAATGGCAAATGAATAGATGTCACTCCCGGAATACGGTTCCAGTCAAAACCTTCCTGCTGCCAGCCGCTAGTGGCGGGAGTTACTGTCTGTCCCGGTGCAGCAGTCAATATTTGCAAACTGCCGTGTGCCAGGTAACGACCGTATAGATTTGCTCCCAGATAATGCTCTGCCGCCCATAGATAACGGGAATGTCCGCGTGCCACAGCCGACCAGTTACTACGACGTTGGACAGAGACGCAACCATATCCCATCGCTATATTTCCCTGCGGGTCCGGCTCCGAACGGAAACCTTTCTCTATAAGAAGTTTTGCCACCTTACGTTCTTCAGCATTTGAAACCTTAGGCATATATTCGGGAGAGTCATTTTCAATACTTGGGTCTGAAATCAGACGGAGGTAAGAAGAAGCCATTTCACTATCATATTCCTCCTTTCCATCGGGAGAACCGGCTAAAGCCATCATAGCAAAATGCATAGGAACCAGTTTACCTTTTCCATCTGGATGACGACCGGACATGGAAAGAGGGAAGTTCAGCTTATTGCAATAGAAACGCATGGTCAACAGTACATTTTTCACTGTTTCATGAGCTAACTCGGAAACAGCAAATTCCGTCCGGCTGAAAAGATAGATCATATTGGTTGCTCCATCGAGTCCGCCCACAGCATAAGCCGGATAGTTATTTCGATGATGGAAAGCACCTCCGTCTACTTTAAACGAACCGGACAATCCCAATGCAGGACGGCAACCAAAATCAATCCAACGGGAGAAAGACCGGAGATATTGTAGTTTTTCCGGTGTATCTTCCATCATTAAAATGCTGGCAATGCGTCCTGTGGTCTGTGTATTGAAAGAGTCCATATCAATTCCATTGACTTCCGGTTTAGGGTATACTTCGTTAGTAATCGCATACCAGCGTAATGTCCGTTCGGCTTCTTGGAGTTTGCCTGCTTCCCTAAGCACATCTTTCATCAGAAAATATGCCAGGTACAGACCGCGAACACTATAGCCATAATGATGAATATTTCCCCAACAACTACCATAAGCTACCCCCTGATCGGTTATGTGATCGTACATTGCTAAGAACTTCTTCTTCATTTCTTCCCGAATCACCGGATTTGCCGCATTATTATATGCAACGGCAATTCTTTTCATCAGGTCGAAATAAGCACGCATTTCCACTCCCATTTTAGTCAGCATATCTTTATCCCAGTTTGGTATGATCCGTTCATAAGCTTCTGAAGCACGTACCATGTAGATAGGTACTCCCGATACTTGGCCGTTCTTGTAAGTTATCTGATAGAAATCATATTTCTTGCGGATGGTTTCTACTTCTTTATCTGTCGTTTTCCCTTTCGTGTAGATCATATCACGAAAACGCTTTTCCAACAGTTGCATTTCTGCTCTTTGCTTATCGTCTACAGGAGTCAATTCAATATCCGGTTTCAAAAGCGAGTGTTGATAGACAACCAGCCAATGGTTGGTGGTCCCGGCATTGACAAAAGGAACTTGTAAGTCGGCTGTTTGCTGACGGGCATCCACTTTCGTCGCAGTGATCAAATGATCGATGAAAAGGCTTCCTTTTGAATTTGGAGCAATAATCCGGAGTTCATTCATGCCTTCTTCCGGTGTGCCTTGCATATCACGTTCATAGCAAACCCATGCGGCGCGCCAACCACTGAAATTAATACCAAAAGGGAAAGATGTGCATCGTTTGCCGTCTTTCAGAAACTGAAACTCAATGATCGTATCTTGGGGAACTTCATTATAAACCCACACAATAAAAGCCGAAAGATATAAATCCTTGCCGGTCGGATCTTTCTTCTCAAACTTCAGGTCTTTCTTGAGTTCCAATATACCACCCGGTTCAAATGTCCATTCCAACGAATGTTTTCCATCTTTATAATGCAGATCAGATACCGACAGGCGGGAATGGGTAGCGGTGATGCAATCCGGTATTTGCGGTTCTTCAAAAGAAAACATCCGTTCATCTGTTACAACTTGAGCATGAAGGAATGCTGAGCACAAAAGAGAAAACAGAGTTGTCACTCCAAATTTAGTAAAAGGTTGTTTCATCATGGAAATATAGTCTTATTAGGTTTTCAGTATATAAGTCAAAGTATAGTCGCTTTAAAATCTGTAAAGAGTACGTGATTCTGCAAAAGACGTAAACCGAAGTGTCCGTCACCTTCACCACCCGCAAGGGTATAGCGGAACAACTCTTCATCATTCACAGAATAAGTTGTGATTCCCTTTTCCACTCGAATCCGAATCTCATACCACTGATTGGGGACGAGTAAATGAGAGGCATCGGTATATTCTTTCAATAAAGGTTTCACCTTGTCATCTGCCACTCCATAATATTCTCCTTTGTATCGACGGAAACGGGTCGTTGAATTATCATTTCCTCCGTATCCAACGTAGAAAAGGTTTAATGTGTTATAGTTTTTAAAGATGCCGTCACGCCACTGACTACGGGCAAAAAGATCATCAGGGTATTTAGGATCATTGGCAGCCCAGAAGCAGTTCAGATCACTCAAGCGGTCATACTTTCCACCTTGCATCACCATACAAATACGATAACTTATTTCATAATCGCCCGTCAATCGTTGCCGATACCACATAGTCAGTCCGTCCGGAACTATCAATTCTAATGTATCTGCACGTTCTATTATCTGCAAAGCATGGGATGCATCTTCTATTTTCCATTGCTGCACAAAGGAAGCTTTGTGTTGTGCCAAAAGCACCACACTATTTAAGAGAAAAAAAGTAATCAAACTGTAGCCTATAAAAAATCGCTTCGTCATTACGGTATTAGTTTAAAGATTATTCTTCCGAATACAAAGAAACCCCTCTTTTCGAAAAAAGAGGGGTTCAAATTGTACAAAATAACTCAAATAACGTATTGACTGATAATTTGCATTACCAATATCTTATAGTTTTTTCATCAACAAAGTTCTCATACCATTTCTGGTTTGAAGCACCCTTACTATCTACCCATTTAGTAAAATCAGGATATGCTTCTCTAAATGGTACACGTTCATAAGCATGACGTGTGCCAACCGGAAGTTTAACTCCCCAAGTGGAACCTTTGGTATTTGAATAATAAACATTTGCATCCAGTGTAGTGTCACCCGCAACCAATGCTTCATATTCTGCTTTGTAAGCAGAAGTCGGTGCATAACCCCTCATGTGTATTTCTTTACCACCGTTCACCTTAATAAAGAAATTCTGTCTATTAGTATCTAAAATCAACTCTCTAAATGCTGCAAGCTGAGCATCTCTTTCGGCTCCAGTTAATCCTTCTTTACCAATCAGTCTAACTTCAGCACGCAACATAGGTAGTCCTTCTCTTACTTTTCCTTGTGTTACCTGAAACATATCCTGATTATTATCCATCAAAGAAGTTAAACCATCCAGTGTAATAACAGTTCCTTCCGCTTGTGCTTTATCCACTGTCAATATTGCGAAACGCGGTTCTTTGCGAGTATCATTACTCCAATTCCAATTTTTATTTTCAACTTTCACTATATTTTTTGTAGAAAGTTCCTCTTTAGCTAAGTCTGTCATTGTTCCCTGACCACCTTTTAGTACAAGGCTTGCAGTAATCCGATCAACATACTCGCTTTTCAAACCATCCAGTACAACACCTAACACAGTCGGGTATATACCACCTACAGCACGAACATCCAAAGTCAACAACAATTCTTCTTTACCTCCTACAGTCTCCATCATCTGTTGACTATGACATTCAGTCACCTTCAAGTCATACTCGAATACAACATCGTTGAAATCTTCATCATACCATGAATCCAGTTGAATAGGCCAACCATCTTCGAACATCACCACACCTGTGTTATGATAGAAAAGATAGCCTTGGTCCGTTTCATT
>OHBK01000401.1_pt1 | contig 14097 bp, 12 predicted proteins | sample 1577371 | NCBI WGS metagenome assembly OHBK01 (sample SAMEA3879555, study PRJEB24766) | human gut metagenome | biome: human-associated habitat; feature: feces | place: USA | collected 1985/1987
AATCCATCGCCACCGAATCGACATATTGATTCTCGATCAGCGAAAGCGTATAGGTTAACTTGTTGGTGGGCAGTGCCATCTGGCGGAGCATGCCCTTGATCTCCGAAGTGGTGCTGTTGCGGCCCATGTACTGCCCCAGCAGCAGCCCCAACACAACACCCGCTGCCAGCAGCAGCGGGAAGAGGACGGTGTATTTCGAGTTCTTATACATTTGCGTGTCATACGCCGGCCGGCGGCCGGACTATTTTTGCGGTTTTTCCTTGTTCTTGAACGTATACGTCAGGCCGACGCTCAGCAGCGTGCGGGTCTGCACGTCGAGGTTCTGCGCCCGGTTGTAGTAAAGCTGGAAACTTAACGACGTGGAGAGGTATTTTGTTGCCTTGATGTCGATCGTATTTTCCCAGCGTACGATCGGGTGGATCGGCAGGCGGGGCTTGGTCTTGATGTCGCTGCCCTTCTCTACCCAGTCGTCATATGCAATCCGGTATTCGGAATAGTCGCTGATCTTGTTCTTCTGACCGATGTCCGTGATCCAGCCGTAGAAGGAGTAGAGCGTCGTGCGGTAGCGCAGGAAACCGGTCTTGCCGAACGTGCGGTCGAAGTCGATCTGGATCGACGAACCGCCTTCGTATTTGGACGTCTTGTCGGGGTCTTCGATACCGTAGTTGAATCCGTTCGTTTTGCGGATCAGTTCGTTCTCCGCAAAGGTGGCATTCAGGGCGATCGGCGAGATGTTGACCACGATCGGGAATTTGGCCTTGGGGCTTTTATAGGTGATACCGAGCGAGATGTCGAGGTAGCCCGGGGTCATGAATTTGCTCTTGAGGTGCTCCTCCTTTTGTTCCGTACGCGATTTGTACCCGTTGACGAACTGGCTGCGGAAATTCAGGATCGAACCGTACGACCAGTTGTCGGACATCTTGAACGACGGGGCGACGGAAATCACGAATTCGTCCTGGTTTTTGAACCAGATACCCTCGCTGTCGGTGTATTCGTTGCCTTCGTCATCTTTCTGGGTCGTTTCGACCTTCATGCGGTTGTAGCCGAGCTTGGCATTGAACTTGGTTTCGAGCGTGAAGAGGTTCTTCGTGAAGAGGTGGCGCAGCCCGAAAACCGCCGTCAGGGCAATGGAGTTGTCACCGCCCGAGACCGAGATCCACGGGTCGTTGTACGACGTGAGTGAACCCTGTATGCCTCCGCTGAATTCGAGGTAGTTGCGCTCCTTGCGGATTGCGGCGCGCTCGGCCTTGTAACGGGCCAGGCTGAAATAGTCCACATCGACGGAGGTGGATTTCAGTTTGTCCTGGAAGGTCACTTTGTCCTCTTTGGCATCGACTTCGTCGATGGATATTTGTGCGAACGCGGGGTTGCCGGCCAAAAGGGCGGGAATGAGCCCGAAAAGCAGGTAAAAATATTTCATAGTGAAGCGATTATAATTGCAAATTCAATATGCAAATTTATGAAATTATTTACAAAATCCTTAACTTTGTCTTAAGTTAATACAGAGACAATCATATGAAATATATCGGAGCACACGTAAGTGCTGCGGGAGGTGTGGAAAACGCGCCCGCCAATGCACACGGGATCGGGGCCACGGGCTTCGCCCTTTTCACGAAGAACCAGCGCCAGTGGGTGGCCGCGCCGCTCACCGCAGCGCAGATCGACGCCTTCCGCACGGCCTGCGACCAATACGGGTATACACCCGCGCAGATCCTGCCCCACGACTCGTACCTGATTAACCTCGGGCATCCCGAACGGGAGGCTCTGGAGAAGTCGCGCGCAGCCTTCCTCGACGAGATGCAGCGCTGCGAAGCGCTGGGGCTCGACCGGCTGAACTTCCACCCCGGCAGCCACCTGCAAAAGATTTCGTCCGAACGGTCGCTCGACCTGATCGCCGAGTCGATCAATATCGCGCTGGACAAGACCCGCGGCGTGACGGCCGTGATCGAAAACACGGCCGGACAGGGTTCGAACCTCGGGTTTGCCTTCGAACACCTGGCCTACCTGATCGAGCGGGTCGAAGACAAATCGCGCGTGGGGGTCTGCATCGACACCTGCCATGCCTTTGCCGCCGGATACGACCTGCGGACGGCGGAGGCCTGCGACAAAACCTTTGCGGAGCTGGAACGCGTGGTCGGGTTCGAATACCTGAAAGGCATGCACCTGAACGACGCCATGAAAATCCTGGGCAGCCATGTCGACCGCCACACGCCGCTGGGCGAGGGGATGATCGGCATGGAATGTTTCCGCTATATCATGCAGGACGCGCGTTTCGACGGCATTCCGCTGATCCTTGAAACCCCCGACGAGCAGCGCTGGCCGGAGGAGATCGCCCTGCTCAAGTCATTGGCCGAAGAATAGGAAACCATTGACTCCGCAGCCGGAGCAGGCACGGCGATGCGGAAAATTACGGCCGGCATGCGCCGTCGTCGGAAAATAGTTGCCGCATATGTTTAATTGCGGGTAATCGCGGCCGGGAGATTCCGGCGTAATACGAAAAAAGAGGGTTTCCGACCCTCTTTTTCGTTTGGCCGCCCGGCCTATCCCAATTCGTCGAGGCATTTGAGGATCAGTGCCGCGCTTCCGCGGATCTCCTCCTCCGAGATCGTCAGCGGCGGCGAGATGCGGAACGCCGTGTCACAGAACAGAAACCAGTCGCTCAGGATCCCCGCCTGCTTGAACAGTTCCATGATGCGGTAGAGTTTCTGCGGTTCGCCCAATTCGACCGCCAGCAACAGTCCGCTGCGGCGGATTTCACGCACGGCGGGATGGTTGCCGAGCAGTTGTGCGTAGAGTGTGCCCTTCGCCTCGACCCCTTCGACGACCTTGTTGTCGAGCAGGTAATTCAATGCCGCGAGCCCGGCTGCGCAGCATACCGGATGTCCGCCGAAGGTGGTGATATGCCCCAGCACGGGGTTTTCCTGCAGGGTCTGCATAATCTCCGGCCTCGAGGCGAACGCTCCCAGCGGCATGCCGCCCCCGAATGCCTTGGCCAGGCACACGATGTCGGGCGTAACACCGTATTTGAGCATGGCGAACAGCGCTCCCGTGCGCCCCATGCCGGTCTGTATCTCATCGAATACGAGCAGCGCCCCGACTTCGTCGCAACGGCGCCGCAGCGCCTCCAGATAGCCCGGGACAGGCGGGCGGACGCCCGCTTCGCCCTGCACGGGTTCTGCAAGGACGCATGCCGTGCGGCGCGTGATGCGCTCTAACTCCCCGAAATCGTTGAATTCGATTGCCTGCACGTCGGGCAGCAGGGGCCGGAAAGCTCCTTTCCACTCCTCGCCTTCGGGAGCCCCCATCATGCTCATCGACCCGTGGGTCGACCCGTGGTAGGCACGCCGCATGGAGACCAGCTCCGTGCGTCCGGTATAGCGTTTGGCCAGCTTGAGCGCCCCTTCGACCGCTTCGGCGCCCGAATTGACGAAATAGAGACTCGACAACCCGCCCGAAAGCAGCGACGCCACCTTTGCGGCATACTCCACCTGCGGCGTTTCGACCAGCTCGCCGTAGACCATGACGTGCATGTAACGCGCGGCCTGTTCCTGTACGGCCTTCACGACGGCAGGATTGCAGTGCCCGACGTTGCTCACCGATACTCCGGCGACCAGGTCGTAATAGCGTTTTCCTTCGGGCGTATAGAAGAACGACCCTTCGGCGCGCGCCACCTCGACCAGCATCGGGGACGGCGAGGTCTGGCCGACATGGGCCAGGAATTGTTTTCTGAGGATGGTATTCATGGTAGGTTTCCGAATTTGCGGGCGAGAATTCCCTTGGCGTCCTTCACGCTGGACATCATCCAGCGGTAGAGCACTTCGGCCTGCCGCGCCTCGTCCATGCGCCAGTCGCCGACCGTGAGCCGTACCCGTTCCGAGAGCATGTAGATCAGGATTGCGGCCGATGCCGAAACATTCAGGCTTTCGACCATGCCATTAGGCAGATCGAAAGTCTCGGGCGTCACATCCTCGCGGTGGGGTGTCGTCGCCACGATGCGGTACCCGTCCCGGCGCAGTGCGGCGAGCGCCCCAGCGGTTGAGCTATGGCGCCGCACGTCGACCCATTGGTCGGTGCCGCGGGCGATATCGGGATTGGGGTCGAATCTGCAGAGTGTCTCGACGGTGTGCATCTCCTGTATGCCGAAGGCTTCGCAATGGCGGATCAGCGCCGCTGCATTCTGTCCGTGGAACATGTTTTCCGCCAGTACGGTCATGTAGCGCGTACGCATGGCGACCGTGCGGCGAAGTACCTCATTGCGTTCGGGTGTCATGAACTCCGCAAGGCTGGCCGTACGCGCGCCATACCAGGCGGTGTCCCTATTTGCGGTATTTTTCATCTTCATCGAGGATTTTCAGGTAACTCTCGTAGCGGGCATAGGCGATTTTCCCCTCCCTGACCGCTTCGACCACGGCGCACCCCGGCTCGTGAGTGTGGGTGCAGTTGTAGAAGCGGCACTCAGGGGCGACGCGCATCATCTCCGGAAAATAGTGCCACAGCTCGGCATCGTCGATGTCGATCAGCCCGAACCCCTTGATGCCGGGCGTGTCGATCACCGCCCCGCCCCCGGCCAGCGGGTACATCGTCGAGAAGGTCGTGGTATGACGCCCTTTATGGTGGCTGTCGGAGATCTCCCCCGTACGGATGTCGAGCGACGGGTCGATGGCATGTATGAGCGTCGATTTTCCAACGCCCGAGTTCCCCGACAACAGCGTCACGCGGCCTTCGAGCAGTTCGCAGACCGCTTCGACGCCGACACCTTCCGTGGCCGAAACCTCCAGCACGCGGTATCCGGCACCTTCGTATACGGCGCGGAATTCCGCCATGGCTGACGGATCCTGCAGGTCGGCTTTCGAAAGTGCGATCGTTACGGGCACCTTGTAGGCCTCGCAGGTCACCAGGAAGCGGTCTACGAACTCCGTGGCTGTTTCCGGGGCCCGCAATGTCGCCAGCAGCAATGCCTGGTCGATGTTTGCGGCGATGATATGGGACTCCTTCGAAAGGTTCGAAGCCCGACGGATCACATAGTTGCGGCGGGGACAGATGTCGCAGATGACGTAGTCGCCCCCGTCGTCGGACTCGCAGGTGACCTGGTCGCCCACCACCACCGGGTTGGTCGACCGGATGCCTTTCAGACGCAGGCGCCCGCGGATGCGGCAGCGGACGGCTTCCCCGTCGTGCAGCACCTCGTACCAACTCCCTGTGGCGCGTATCACCACGCCTGTGAACCGTTTTCCCATCGGCTATTCTTCGTCCTGCTCCCGCGCCTGCCGCGGCACCTGTTCGCCGACCCATTCCAGGAACGGGAAAATACGCTCGGAGAGGCGCATGACGGGTTTGTAACTTTTTGATTTCTCGATCGTACGGGCCCCGATCAGGGTGTAGTCCTCGTTCAGCGTGTCGAACGCCGAAAACAGGACGCTCAGCAGCAGCATGTATTTCAAAACGGATACGGCGATGCCCAGTACGATATCGGCTATCCCGAACCCCGCAAAGTGGCACAACTTGCGTACCAGCCGTCCTGCGATGGCTACCAGCAGGACGACCGCCAGAAGCACCACGACGAATCCTCCGGCAGCTGAAATCGTCTCGTCAAGTTTCAGCCATGCGCCGACTTCGGCACCGTAACGTGAAGCAACCCAGATGCCTGCGATGATTCCGGCCAACGAACATACCTGCATGACAAATCCTTGGCGCCAACCGTTCCAGACGGCTAACACCAGCATGAGGCAGACGATCAAATCGATAGTGTTCACAAATAGCTGTACCTTATTTTGTTTCGGTCGTAAATATACGATAAATTACCGAAAATGCCCAAAAAAAGAACCCTTCGGACGATAAGGCCGGGATATATAAATATAGGTATATCCCTTTTAGCGAATTACATCGCGCAGGCTCACACTCAGCGCATTACAAATGATACACATCGTTTTGACCGTAAGGTTCGTACGTCCCGCTTCGATACGGCTCAAATTGGATCTTTCCATGTCGCAACGGTATGCAAGTTCCTGTACCGTCAGACGTCGCTCCTTCCTCAACTCTCTGATCCTGGAAGAGATATAGGATATCTCCTCCTCGTAAACAACTCCCATTTCAAAAATTTGGATAAAAATTTTGTTGTGCAAATTTTTATATATATATTTGCACCATGCGTATCATATATGATACCAACAACTATGGTGTCATAACTGGAAAATTTAATGCGTCAACTAATTATAAAGAATGCGTCACTTAATACAAATAACGTGTTTGATGGTCTGAAAAGTCTATGAAACACTACAAAAAGGCAAGCTCCGCGAATGAGAAATAGCAAGCGTCACTCTATTGATAAAACTAAATGCGTCAACACTAAAAAAACAATTCCATTTCAATTCTTCATTACTATGAAAAAAAACTTATTCAGAAAATTTCTTGCACTGTTCCTCACGGGAACATTGTTAGCCGGTGTCGGTTGTAAAGACTACGACGACGACATCAAGGAAATCAACAACAAAATCGAAGGCCTCGAGACGGGCAAGCTTGCCTCGCTTGAGGAACAACTCAACTCCCTAAAGGTTACAATCAGTACGCTGGAGCAGGCCGACAAGGATCTTCAGCAAAAAATCAACGAACAGGAAAAGGCCATTTCTTCCGCCACAGGTGATATCGAGCAGCTTGAAAAAGAACTCGAAAAAGCAGTTAAAGCCCATGAAAGCTTGCAAACCAATATTGATAATCTGAAGAAATATTGCGACGGGGCTTTCCTCAAGACAGCAGATGCTGCCAAAACCTATGCGACAATCGCCAGTGTTGCAGATGCCGTAGCTCTTGCAAAGAACTTGAAAGTCTACAACACCGATGCAGCCATCAAGAAGGCCATCGACGATGCTGTAGCTGCTGCTGTAAATGCAAACGGAGCAGCTTTCCAGGCAGCTTTCGACACGCGTTTCACATCGGCACTCGATGCAGCGCTTTCGTCCGAGGCTGGTAAGGAAGGTAAGATCTACCAGGCTATCACGGCTGCCATTTCGCAATACGATGGTAAAATGCACCAGTGCCTGACCGACGCCTTGGCAGAAAACGGTGTTATAACCAATGCTATTGCCGATGCCATTGCCGATGCGAAAACAGATTTGACGGCAGAGTTGCAAAAATGGGTATCGGGACGTCTGACCAGTGTAACGCTGATTCCCGATCTGTATGAAAACGGCATTGAGACGATCGAAGTCAACTCGTTACGCTACAAGAAAATGAAGGTCAATACCTCTACGGAAACGGCCGCTGTTACTCCTGCTACCGAAAAGTATTGGTATATTTCCGAAAAAGCTACCCGTTCGCTACCACGTTTCGCCTTCGGTCGTTACCAACAGCGATATCGAGACTCCTTCGTTCGTGTTCGAACAGGCTGTTTCGCGTTCCGCCGTCGGCAGCACGCTCCTGTCCGTCGTTTCCAACACATGGTCGACCGAGGCCGGCAGTGCATGGAACATCAAGAGCAACGAACTGACAGTCAACACACGTCGTGTTGCCGGTTATGGTCTTGTAAAGCCTGCTCCCGAAAATAATATCTATACGGCAGCATTGAAGGTGCCTATCGCGGAGAAATGGCTGGAAGACGATGCCGACGATACGTTCATTTATTCCGACTATACGAAACTGAGCGAATATATCTATGATGTTAAGATCGCAGCCCTGCGCGATGACGGGGAAGGAATTGCCAAGTACAGCGATACGGACAGCAAACATTATCATTTCTACGAGACGTATAAGAAGGCAACAGACTTGGTGGCATCGAAGCCGGCTGCGACTTGCGATTACGACGAAACGATCGACCTGTTGACCCTGGTTACCGGTTGTGCAACCAATGCAGAGGGAGCTAAGGCCCGTGAAATCAATAAGGCAGCTCTTGCTGTTGCGGGTTTGGAATTCCGTTTCGCAGTGCCGACAGTCCCGTTCAAACGCGGCGAAAACGAAGCCGACAACCAGAAGTACATCAAACTGAACGGCTCGGTTGCAACCCCCGTTACCCCGGAAGGAACCGAGAATAACCAGGCAGCCATCGGTAAAACCCCCGTTGTACGCGTCGAATTGTGGGATGCAAAACGCAATGAGATCGTAGACGTAAAATGGCTCCAGCTCAAATGGACACAAAAGACCTTCAGCTTCCCGATCGACAAGATCTATACGAAACTGGGTTGCAGCTATACCTATAAGTTCCTTTGGGATGATATGAACAAGCATATCCTCGAGAAGATGGGCGAGAGCGGCATGTCGCAGGCCGATTTCGTGAATACTTATAAAGTCGCAGGTATCAGCACGACCGACAAATGGACGGAGCGCAACAATAATACCGGTTTAGGCAAGGTCGTTACGGACAAGACCTCCGACGATTACAAGAACGGCAATTACGAAATGTGGTATGGACTCGATGCCAATGCCGCAGAGTCGACACCCGCGTTCGAATGGCACCTGACGGCCGACCAGATCGGTAAGATTATCGACCTGGACGGGAAGCTGCTCAGCAAGTACAAGGACGGTAAGGATATGTTCGTTACGATCAATCTGGTACGCAAGGACGGCAACGTAGACGGCGGTCTGACGATCACCTTCGGTGTAAACTTCACCGTCGAGCTGAAGGCTACGGTTACGAAGAATACCGCATGGTGGCACTCCGACTACGCAGGCAACGCGAACAAGAGTGTCAAGGTCACGCCGATCCACATTAACACGGCCAACCCGGAATACCGCAACGGAACTGTCGATAAGTTGGTTAACTATGAGTTCGACCTGACAAGCGCATTTACCGACAAGAAGCCGCTCGCCAATATGAACAACTGCGCCGTATGGGATATTCAGTTCTCCAAAACGCAGCCAGTTACGGACTTCAAGGTTAACTTTAACCCTGCAACCGCCGAACCCCAGGTAGAGCACAACAACGACGATTACGGCTATGTGCTGCAATCGAAGACCCTCAGCGGTAATGCTTCGAGAATCCAGTTCAACGGCTCTCAGACGCAGAATGCATGGTTCGGTATAGACAACGGCAAGTCGGTCGCATCCGAGATATCCGTATTCGTGGGTGAAAATACAGCCGGCTATGCACTGCTCGGCCAGCGTGCGAACGCGAAGATTTGGGGCTCAATCAACCCGAAGAACATCTATCTGGTCGAAACGTTCGAACTTTCCTACGTTGCCCCGCTCAAGTTCGTGAACGACCTGGGTGTCGTAGAGCTTCCCTATGCAGCTGAAGGACAGACTATCGATTGCGCAGAGGCTATTTCGATCCGAGACTTCCAGAACTACCTCGTAGCTGCAAAAGCCCCGGTAGCAGCGCAAGGTGAGGATGAATATGCTCCCGAACGCTACAAGTACTACGATGTCAAGACCGCTCAATGGAACTTTGCCGAAGCAGTTGTCAATCAGGCTGTCGACGCGCAGGGCAATATTTCGGCTGTCAGCATCGAGGGTATCACTGCCGACAACTACGCAACCGAGGTTGCCAAGAGAAAGCTTTATAGCGCCAACTCGTTCTTCAAGATGCCTTCGGGTCAGAACTGCTTTGAGACGAATGCCCAGGATGCTACGAAACTCGATTTCCACAGCCTGCTTGGTAACGACCTCGGCAAAGAGGTATCGGTACTGATTCCCGTATCGGTTCAGCACAAGTACGGCGTCGCCAAGACCCTCATTCAGGTCAAGGTCAAACCGGTTGTTCTTGACTAAGACATCTTTCCCGCGGAATCCGGCGCTGCCTCGCAGCAGCGCCGGGAACCCGGGAAATACTCCCTAAGGCAGGGGTCGCACATCCCAAATTTTTTTGGTAACAACAACTCCCACTTTTCAAGTAAAACTCCTGCCTGCGGCAGACCGAAGAGGCGCGGTCTGCCGCTTTTTTTATGCCCGGAAGTTTCCCTGCGTTCTCTCGATCCGCATTGTGGGTTAGTTATCCTGGAGCCCGGTTTTTTCGGGGGGAGGTTTTTGTACGGCTCCCGTTTCTTGTGTGGTTCGCGGTTCTCGCGCGGATTGCGGCTTTCGGGCGATCGCTAGGCTGCAGGCACGGAATGCCCGGGCATCTTATGGAATATCCGTCGTTGCATCGGGCAGCGGCGGATATTCCTGCCTTTTACGGGCGGTTGTTTGGCCCATCTGGAGACTGATGGACGAAAAACAGCCGGGATCCTCGGATCCCGGCTGTTTCGCTATTCGGTTGGTGTGTCGTAAATTTTTCTTTTGCCCGTTATTTTGCCTTTGCGGCCTTTGCCGCCACAGCCTTGTCCAGTTCGATGATGAAATCCGAGAGGACGTTCATGTAGTTGATGAAAGCGTCGTAGGCCGAATCGTAGGGGTTGAAATAGGAGTGTACGTCACCGTCCGAGAGCCATTTGGTAGCCATGTAGTAGAAATGGTCGGAGGTCTGCATGAAACTCCACACATAGTCGAAGTCGGGGCTTTTCAGTGCCGCGATCTTCTCCTTCTGGGCGTAAAGCTTCGAGAACGCTTCGTTCTGCAACTCGTTGCCGAGCCATGCCGTCACGTCGCGCTCCTCGTCGGCCCACGACATCACGTGCGGACAGTGGAGTACTGCTACGGGCTGGTGTTTCTTGGCGGCTTCGGTGACGGTCGCGAACTCCAGACCGTTTTTCTTGGCGAGGATTGCCTTCGGCAGCGCGCGCATGAACTCGAAGATTCCCGTGTCGGCGGTCTGGTGTTCGCCGAAAGTTTCATAGTCCATGAAGAGGTTGATGACCTCGCCCGGAGTCTCGTCCGAAGCGAGCCATTTTACATATTTGTCCGCCGTCAGCGGCCATTCGTTCCAACTGCGGTTCGAGAAGCGGAAGGCGATGTCGTCCGAGAGTTTGTAGTTGCGCAGCAGCAGGCGCAGTTTCTGGTTGACGGCGTTGGCGTATACATAGTTGGGCGATTTCCAGCCCAGCACGTGCTTGGCACCTTCGGCCAGCATCGTACGGAAGCCCATTTCGGCCACTGCGGCGCCGATGTCGTCGGAGTAGATCAGCTCTGTGTTTCGGAAGGCGGTCGGTTTCACCCCGAATTCCTTTTTTATAAGTGCCGTGTGGAGTTTTACCTGTTCGGTGAAATCCTCCTTCGAAGCCAGCGAGGCCAGCGAGTGGGAGTAAGTCTCGGCGAGGAACTCTACGCAACCCGTGGCGGCCAGTTCCTTGAACGATTCGAGGACTTCGGGCGCATAGGTGCGGAACTGTTCGATGGCGATGCCCGTGATCGAGAACGAGCAGCGGAACTTACCCTTGTTTTCCCGGATGAGCTTCAGCAACAGGGCGTTCATCGGCAGGTAGCATTGCCGGGCGACTTTCTGCATGATGGAGCGGTTCAGCAGGTCGTCCAGATAGTTGTGATCCTTGCCCATGTTGAAGAAGCGGTACTTCTTCAGTCGCCAGGGCTGGTGTACCTGAAAATATAAGCAGACGGTTTTCATAGGGTAGCTATTTTATTGTTTTTTATTCTCTTCGATCACCGCTTCGTATACGGTTTTGATTTTGGCTGCGGCATCGTTCCATTTCAGGTTCGTGACCTCTTCCAGGCCTTTCGAGGCGAACATCCCCGCAAGCGCCGGGTACTGGATCAGCCCGTAGATGGCATCGGCCAGGGCATCGACATCCCAGTAGTCGACCTTCACGGCATAGTCGAGTACTTCGGCCACGCCGCTCTGCTTGGAGATGATCACCGGGACGTTCGAACGCATTGCCTCGAGGGGCGATATGCCGAACGGCTCCGAAACCGACGGCATGACGTAGACATCCGACAACTGGAACATCTTGTGTACGTCCTCGCCGCGCAGGAATCCGGTGAAGTGGAACCTGTCGGCAATGCCCAGCCGCGCCACGCGGCGGATGACGTGGTTCATCATGTCGCCCGAGCCGGCCATTACGAAACGTACGTTGGGGACTTTCTTCAGCACCTTGGCCGCGGCCTCGACGAAATAGTCGGGGCCTTTCTGGTAGGTGATACGCCCCAGGAACGTGACGATCTTGTCGTCCACGCCCCGTTCGGGCATTTTGCACTGGCCTGCGGCGAACCGCACGGCATTGTGTACCGTCACGACCTTGTCGGCCGGGACGCCGTAGCGGTTGATGACGATGTTGCGCGTGAGGTTCGAAACGGCGATCACCCGGTCTGCGGCATGCATGCCTGCACGTTCGATGGCGTAGACCTGCGTGTTGACGTTCTCGCCGCTGCGGTCGTATTCCGTGGCGTGCATATGCACGACCAGCGGCTTGCCCGATACGCGCTTGGCGGCGATACCGGCGTAGTAGGTGAGCCAGTCGTGGGCGTGGATCACGTCGAACTGCCCTTCGAGGTCTTTGGCCACCTGCGCCGCGACTACGGCATAGCGGGCGACCTCCTCCATAAGGTTGGCGCCGTACTTGCCCGAGAAGGTATAGCGTTGTTTCCAGGCATCGGTCGTCGACCAGACTTTCTGTCCGGATTTGACGTAGCGCTCCTGGTACTGTTCGTACTCTTCGGGGGAGATGTAAGGTACCATGTTCGAGTCGATGTGGATGAACGACATCTTCTCGAGAATATCGTCCGCGCCGCTTCCCGTAGATCCGTAAAGCGCCTCCACGTCACTGGCATTCAGGACGTGCGTGAATCGCTGATCCTCGTCGCCGTAGGCATGGGGTACTACGAATGTTACGTCGACATCGTTGCGTGCCAGCCCGCGGGTCATCCCGTAACATGCCGTTCCCAAACCACCCGCGATGTGGGGCGGGAACTCCCAACCGAACATTAAAACTCTCATAACTATATCCTTGTTTTGCAATTTTTACCTTTCCTCTCACAGGAACGTCCCGGCTCACGGCCACAAGCCGCGGTTGCAAGTCCGGACGCCCCGGAATCCCGCCTTGGCAGGATTTTCCTCCCGTCACAGCCTGTTATTTCCCAGTCTTTATCTTTTTTGTCGCGGCCTTTGTTGCGGCCGGCTTTTTTTCCGTCGGTTTCTTCTCCGCACTCTTTTTCGCTGCGGGTTTCTTTTCTGCGGCCTCTTTTGCGATGGCCGTCTTTGCCGCAGTTTTCTTTGGTGTATTGTCCGTTGCGGTTTTCTTTACCGCAGCTTTTTTGGCAGTACTTTTCGCCACGGGCTTCACCGCCTTCGCGGCTTTCCCAGCGGTGTTGCTTTCCCGGGCCTCCTCCTTCGTGCGCTCGCGGATCATGCTGTGGATATTGAGCACGGCCCCGACGCTCCACGCCTGCGAGATAGCGCCGCGCGATGCGTAGGGCGGGTCGGCATCGTAAAGCTCGCAAATAGACCCGATACCGTAGCTCTGGATGTCTTCGTCGAAATTGGCGAGTATCTCCCGGGCCTGCGGCAGGAATGCATCCCCGTCGATATCGAAACATGCCTTGACGTAGAATTGCAGCAGCCACGGCCATGCCGAACCGTTCTTGCCCGCGAAATCGCGCTCTGCGGGCGAACCTCCTTCCTGCGAACCTTTGTAGAGCAGGTTGCGGGGCGAGAGTGTCCGCAGCCCCTTGGGGATGAGCAGGTGCTGGCGTACGGTGCGGATCACCTCCAGTTGCAGCTCTTCGTCGAGCATCTTGTAATCCAGCCCGCAGGCGACGATCATGTTGGGGCGCGTCGATTTGTCGGGCCCGTCCGTCCCTACGAAATCGGCCAGATAGCCTTCCGGCAGGCGGAACAGTTCGACGAACGACGCCTGCGTGCGGGGAGTGACTCCCAGGCCTTGACGAAGGCTTTGTCGCCGTGTTTGCCGGCCAGCTCGAGCGTGTAGCATACGGCGTTGTACCACAATGCGTTCACCTCTACCTGATAACCGTTGCGCGGAGTGACGGGGCGGCCGTCGATCAGGGCGTTCATCCATGTCATCGGGACGTCGTCCGCAGCGGCCCACACCAGCCCGTTGTCATGCAGCGCGACGCGACCGCCGACTCCCCGGCGGTAGCTTTCCAGAATATCTTTCATGGCCGGGCCGTAGGCTTTCCATATCTGCTTGCCGCCCACCTCCCGTTCGAGTTGCTGGAGCGTCCAGAAGAACCACAGCGGGGCATCTGCTGCGACGGCCGCCGAGGCGTTGCCCGTGAACATGCCGTCGCGCATTTCGCGCACCAGCGTGTCGAGGGCGT
>OHBK01000408.1_pt1 | contig 13839 bp, 14 predicted proteins | sample 1577371 | NCBI WGS metagenome assembly OHBK01 (sample SAMEA3879555, study PRJEB24766) | human gut metagenome | biome: human-associated habitat; feature: feces | place: USA | collected 1985/1987
GTGGCAGTGCCGTACTTTGCGGTGGTGCAACTTCTGTGTCTGGCATATTGACTATTGCGTTTGCTTTCGGCCTGTCTGTCGTTGCTATGGCATATTGTATCGGACATATTTCCGGATGTCATATTAATCCGGCAATAACGTTGGGAGTATGGCTGAATGGTGGTATAAAAGCTAAAGAAGCCTTAGCCTATATGGGAGCGCAAGTAATTGGAGCTGTTACTGGATCCGCTATTCTTTTTTCTATAACTTCGACTTTGGGTATCAATGGAACTGGCGCTAATGTTTATGTTGAAGGAGCACTGATAGCAGAAGTTGTATTTACTTTTATTTTCGTATTTATAGCTTTGGGGACTACCTCTAATGGTGCTAAGGCTACTTCGGGATTTGCAGGTCTGGCAATAGGCCTTTCCTTGGTTCTTGTACATATTGTCTGTATCCCGATAACGGGGACTTCTGTTAATCCCGCACGGAGCATCGGGCCAGCCTTGTTTGAAGGAGGAGAGGCGTTGGCCCAGTTATGGCTGTTTGTTCTTGCCCCTTTTATTGGAGCGGTGGTTGCAGCAGTTGTATGGAATCTTTTTGAGAAAAAATAATTTAGTAATTTCTATTCTATAGTTGTAAATATATAGAACTTTGCGTTTTCCCCTCTGTAGCAGCAAATTGGCTACAGAGGTTTTTATGAAGAACTACTTATTCAGAGAATTATGATTGAAGTAATTATTAGGTTTCTTGTCTGTATTTGTTTATTATTCTTAACAGGCTGTTTGAACAAGAAAACAGATGGGCATCAAGCGAAAACGGATAATGTCAACGATATAACTGACCGGAGATTTGTATATCCTGCCATTCCGGACGGGCTCAAACCCCTAGAAGAGCGCAGAAAATATCTGTTAGTACATTATTGGGATCATTTTGATTTTAATGATACTTCATATATTCATAAGCCTGAAATATCGGAACAGGCTTTTGTCGACTTTATTGATATTTTGTATAATGTTTCTTTACCTGTTGCTTCAGAAGCTATAAACGAACTGATGTTGCGCGCATCTGTGAATTGGGACATGCACAATTTCATCATTGATTTGTTTGAAAAATATCTGTATGATCCCAATTCTCCTTTTCGTAATGAAGAATTGTATATTCCGGTTTTAGAGTTTATAAAAAAGTCTCCTACTGTTCGGACTGAAGATCTGATAACAGCTGAATATAGGCTGAAAATGGCCCAGAAAAACCGTACTGGCATGCAGGCCACCGATTTTATTTTTATGACTGGGGCGGGCAGGCTTAAAAAGCTTTCGGATATAAAAAATGATTATATTTTGCTATACTTTAATAATCCCGGATGTCAGGCATGTAGACAGACAGCTAAACGATTATTGGAGTGTCCGGGCTCAAAGGATCCACGTTTGACTATATTAGCTCTATATCCTGATGAGGACTTAACAGAATGGAAAAAGCTGAAACATGAGATTCCTGGGGAATGGATAAACGGATATAGTCCAGGGGGGGAAATAATGAAAAAACAACTGTATGATTTAAAAGCCCTTCCTACACTTTATTTATTGGATAGTAAAATGAAAGTGCTATTAAAGGATGCACCTATTGAAAGAATAGTAGAATATCTGGATAATAAATTTGCCTACAACTTGATTAAACAATAAAATAAGGATTTACCAAAAGCATATGTGAAGAAGTATACTTTATTCATTCTTCCAATGCATCGTATTGAACAATATACTTTGAACTATTAACAAAATTATTAACATGAAGAAGATTGATTTAATTAAAAGTATTGCTGCTAAAAGCAATTTACCAAAAGAACAGATTGCCATTATGGTGGAAAGTATGATAGATGCTATCGCGGAGACAATGCAGCAAGGAGAGTCTGTTACATTAGTCGGTTTCGGGACTTTTAAAGTTATAGAGCGTAAAGCTCGGAAAGGCTATAATCCGTCTACTGGTATTATAACGACATTTCCGGCTAAAAGAAAGGTGGTATTTAAGCCAGGTACAAAGATGGAGCTTGAGATAAAGTTCTAAACCGGTTGATAAAAGAAAATAATGGATAATGCCTGTCTGTGACGGATCGGCCAACATTTGCTTTGTTATGTAAGTGCATTCTTTCACGTTGAGAAAAGGATGCACTTATTCCTAGTTTCTCATAAATTTCCAACAAGTTATGAGTATCTTTTAATTGAAGGACTAAACCAAGAAGAAATAATAGTTATAGAATCTTTCTTATACCTTTAAAATAGTCTATATCATTATTATCTTAATTGTTATGTGGATATTGAACGTTAGAATATAATCTATCTTATGTTTAATAGAAAAAAGAAATCAATTCCCTCCCATATCCGGCATCAAAAATACTCGAAAAGTATATGCTTCTTCAGAAGATTACGTATATTTTTCTAATTCTTCCAAGACGTCCTTACAAAACTTAGAAATGGGTCTCTTACAAATGTCTTCCTCTTTATTGGAAAAGCCAAATATCATACGGTCCCAATCCTCAGAAGAAATATCAAGATGAAAGTCCGAAACAAATTTGTTATAAGCCTCTGAATGTATCATCTGGTTCTTAAAATACATTTCAGCTACATAATCAGTATGTGAGTTATACAGTTCCTCTAGATGGAAGATTCTAGCATTATTTTCCATTTCATCCTTATTATAAGTCACCTTTACAGATATAGCATCAGCACATGTATTCATATCTACAAAACCACTACCATCTATGTCTACATGAAATTTCATAGCATCAGCATTTTCTAACATAAATGGACTAATTAAACCTTCTTTTTCTGCGTCTTTTGAGTGTTTCCCCGTAGGCCCATTACAAAACGGGCAACTAGGAATTAGATTGTATTTTAATATGGCAAGATAAGGATATTGAGCTTTATCATAAAAATGATCCAGTTGCCCCTTGACTTGCTTTTTATCATTACCGTCTACATTCTTCACGAACACTCGATTGCAATAAGGACAGACATCCGCACCAGTAGCTTCAATTAGATTGTCCTTGGGAAGCATATCGTTATATCCTCTATCAATAAACATTTTATAAGTTATGCGATATAAAGTGGTATTATGGTTACTAAAGCCTGCATAATGAGCTACAATATGATCTGATAATTTTTTTATGTCATCAGGACGTAAATTAACCCATGCCTTCAATTCTCGTTTAGCTTCTGTAAAAATTTGACAGTATTAGTATCCATGGGAAGATCGGCAGCAAGAAATGTTTTATCATTTCCTAAACTACACCAAGATTTTTTATCAGCAGAATCATTAAATCTGCTTTTTTGTTCAGTACTCAATTTCTTATAGAACTTCTTTGCATCTAGAACCTTCCAACGTTTGCGGTCACCTACATATCCATTGTTGAGACATTTATCCAAATTTCCTAGAAAATTATCTATAAAGTCGTTATACTTTTTCAGTTTCGAGTCATCGTATTCTATTGGTATCATCGTCTCTTTTTCATTTTTTCTTCTACAACCTGCATTTGCTTTTTCAGCATTTCATACTCAATTTCCAGAGTGTCAACCCCTTTCAGACCTTCCAGTTTCTCCAGAAGTTTCATCTTTATAAAACTATCTCCTATCATATTGATACTTTTCTGCAAATGTTCAAACGTCTTTTTATCTATAGGTTTAGATACTTTTTCAAGTTCACCAACTATGTCATTCAGTTTTTTGGCTGCCACATCGCCTACAAATTGTGTCATAAAAAATTGGTTGTTCAACAAATCATATACATTAGAACAAAATGTCTGCTTCAACGCATCCTTGTTTACAGCACCTTTATTCAAGCATAAAATATTATCCACAGGAATATCGCTCAAAATGAACGGTGAATGTGTGGTAATCAGGATATATCAAAACTTTTGTTAAGGCCGACTCTTACAAACAAGTCTATCATTTTTTTCACGAAGCATCTTTGATATTCCGGATGGAAACAAATTTCAACCTCATCAAGAATAAAATTCAATCTATTATAACGGACCCTCGTACCATTCTTAGGAATAGTACTTAAATTCATTGCATGATATACTAAAGTACTGGTGAGGTAGATAAATTGTCGTTCACCACTACTTAGATGATTTAAGGAGACAGGTACTCCTGTTTTTTTATTTTTTAAACTTATTTCTGATCTAAAAATTCCAGGTGGCAACCATTCCATGCGATTCTTAACAGTCATGCCTTTAGGCTCAATACCTAATAACTCCGCATATTGTTTATAAGAAATTTTATCCGCCAATTCCCCACCTTTCAGATCTTTACCTTTCGTGATAAAATTCAGTGCTTGTCTTAGTTTCAGTCCAATATGGGAGGAATCGCGTTTCACAGCTATGGCCAACTCCCTGAGTTGTGATACTGTTATTTTCTTGTTTTCAATGGGAATAGTGCAGAAAGTATAATTTATGTCTCCAAAGTTTTTCTTGAAATGAGTATAGCTTGGATATTTTTCGGCAACACTTAAGACTTTGTATACCACATACATTCTTATATAAATTTGTAGAGAATCCATTGTGCGGCTTACACTACATCGTAGTGCTCCTAAAATAATATGTGCAAATGAATACTTTTCCAAAGCCAATTTCCGAAAATCCTCCAAATCCTTATCCTCTTCATAATTCCACAAATCATTTTCATTAGTATAATTCCGGTTATGCTGCTCCACTTCTTCCTTATTCGGATACAACTTTCTTCTACCATCAATAATCGACACGAACTTTTCCTGCAATTGGCGAGGTTTCCAATGAAAATACATATTATCAAAAATGTAACCATCAAGCAAAGGGTATTCAGGATCTTCTTCTATCAAAAGGGCAGCCAATCTCGATGTCGTAAGATGCTCTTCATTGCTCATGTCGATCCAGCCGTTATCACGATAGGGATTCAAAACGATTGGACTTAAATAACCGTCATTCTTGTGAAAAAGACTATTCAGCCATGGCCAAGAACCTGGGACTATTTCTTCATTATCACCATTTGCCATATAAATAGTTTTTTCCTCGGAATAATCTTGTGCAATAAAAGATTGCATGGAATAATTAGTGGCTATCGTATAAAAGAATGCTTTGGCTATTTCTTTCTGTTGTTTGAAGTCTACACTGGCATAGTCCTCATATTCCTGCAACTCTTCATCTATTTGTATTGCTTGTTCTGTTTTATAAACTATGAACTTACATTTCAATTTTCCAAATACGAAGCCAAGAACGCCATCTCGAATGCGAATCATCCCAGTCTTGCCATTAGCTTCATATGTTAAATCGACATTTAACCCCGTGATATAACTTAAAGGTGCGGAAGCATCTCTTTCTACTCTGCTGAAAAGGCAATAACTTAGATTATTTACTACACGGAAAATCATATCCAGCAAAGAAGATTTACCGGCACCATTCTGACCGACTATTGCTGAAATACATATATTCGGGGCAAAGAAATCCTTATCTAACTTATGCTCGATAGGATAGTCTGTTTCTATATGAAGGTTCTTCATGTATTTACACCCTTCATAAAATCGGATGTTAGTCAAGGTAAACATAACTCTACAGTTTTAAAATAATTATGTATTAAATCAATCTCTAAGGCACCCGATAGGCACTACGAAAACCCCATCTTCCCGACGATAGGCATATGGACCGTTTGCTGTCAGTACCATTAAAAATGACGGTTTTTTCATTTTTGAGGTATCTATCTTCTCAGCCAAAGATGTTAGTGTTTGTACCCCCTCACTGATGAGTTTGTCACCACCAAGTTTAATTTCTATCAATCCATAACGTCCGTCACGCAAATGAATCACAGCATCGCATTCCAATCCGTTTTTATCCCGATAATGATAGACATTGCCATTTAGTGCTCCTGCGAACACATGGAGATCACGCATACAGAGAGTTTCAAATATCAGTCCGAAAGTATTCAAATCTGAAATGAGGTCTGCAGGTCCCAAACCGAGTGCTGCTGCTGCAATAGAGGGGTCTGTGAAATATCGTGTATCTGATGTGCGGATAGCTGTCTTTGAACGCAAGTTTGGATTCCATGCTTCTACATCTTCTACTACAAAGATACTTTTTAGCGCTTTAATATACGACGCTATAGTATCTTCATCAAGAGAGTCTCCTTCATTGGCAACAAGATCTGCACGTATTGTCGAATAATTTGCCTGGGCACCTTGATGACGTGCATACGAACGCAACAAACGATGTACCCTCAAAGGATCACGATCTACACCATCAGCTTGCTGAATATCTCGTTGTTCAACTGCATTAAGATAATCGAAAGCTTGGTCTAAAGCTATCTCGTCATCCATATCCACAGCCAAAGGCCATCCTCCACGGCATGAAACAAAGGCTACTCTCTCCAAATCCAAACCTGACAAACCTTCTATTTGTTCTTTACCATCGAAAATATCCTTTAGTGATACCTCTCCTGTAGAATCACCAGATTCCCACAAAGACATAGGACGCATTCTCAACCATCCAAATCTCCCAGTACCACTGTGTATTATCGAACTCAAATCTGTAGGTACACATGAGCCAGTCAAAATGAACAATCCTAATCCACTACTATGGTCAGCTTCAAAGCGAATACTATCCCACAGTTGAGGAGCAACCTGCCATTCATCTATCAGTCTAGGCTTGTCGCCTCTTAACAATAATCTGGGATTCATTGTCGCCAGTTGTATGTTTTGCTCAGTTTTTCCAGATTCAGACATATACAATACACTTTGCGCTATTTGTTCTGCGGTAGTTGTTTTTCCGCACCACTTAGCACCTTCTAATAAAACAGCACCTTTCCCAGCCAATTTTCTTTTCAACAAGCGGTCCGCTATTCGTCGTTTATATTTATTCAGCATTTTTTCTTGATTTACATAAATTCTTATTAGTTTCTGCAAAGATAAGATTTTTTGTTTATCATTCGGTAGTTTGGCTGAATTATTTTCGGTAGTTTGGCTTAGTAATATTCGGCAGTTTGGCTTATTGATTATCTGCTTACTTGAACATAAATATAATATGAAGTATGGTACATCTAGCTCTTTTATGTGTAATGCAAATAATGGATACACATAATTCTTCAAAGGCTTTTAAGTATGCCAGTGAATCATTCTTCTCCATTATTTCAAGGACATCTATCTTAGCTCTATAATCACCATAGGAATTACATCCTGTCACTTCTATATATAGATACTTCTTATTTAGAAGAATGGAAAAAGGTACTATAACTTTTATCTCAAGAGTATCATTCTGGTCACGAAGGGCATCATAAAAAGATCCACCATAATTATCAGTTCTAGAATTTTTGCTATAACTTCCTTCCTGTACAATCACTTTCCCTAACAATCTTTGATAAAACCATAACTTTATATGTAAATTACAACTTTTGTCCGAAATTACTGCTTTTTTTCAGACAATATTCTGAAATCAGATGCCATATAAAAGATTTTGGCATAGAAAATGGCCAATACTTTCACTAATTTTAGTTCTATGACGGATCTGAATTAAACTTGTTCATCCTTTCCCTTTCTTATCTTCCTCTATCCTCGTTATCAGTTGCTGAATAAATTCCTCTAAAATTTCTTCCGGAAGTATTTCATTTTTTGCATATGCTTCATCTAAGAGTTCTTTATATTTTTTGTTTCTATCAGAATCAGCAGGCAACAGAACTTTCTTCATATGAGGAGCATTAAAATTCGCATCTGAAGCCATTTTTAAGAAACGCAAGTCATATTCTGAAATCTTACTGGGATCTTTCATATTCAACCATTTGCATCGGTTCAAGGTGAAAGCCACAAAATCCGCCAATTGTAGCATAGGTTCCTCGGCAGATGAGCAATATAAAATCTGCTTATCTTTTAATAAATCACCAAACATTATGCAGGGCTGCTTTGTACCTTTCTTTTTCCGTCCTTCATCAATAACAATCATATATGGAGCAGAATACTCCGGATGAGAATCCAGATACCTCTTGACATTCATCAGAAGTAGAAAGAGCGACAGATCCTTATAACTATTCAGATCAAAGCCTGCCACAATAGTTTTCAACGTCTTCTTCAGTTTTATCCTGCCATAATCATCCTCTCCAAAACTTTGAATGAAGACTGGAAATTGAAAATGTCTCGAAAATAAAGCAAAATCATTGAATATTGCTATCCGGTTTTCGAAATCTATATTACTCTTCCTGTAAGCGCCATTTCCAGAAAAAATCTCAGTAAAATGAAATTCATCCAATCCAATAAAAGAATTGAGAGATTTCAATTCAGCACCCATAAAATTTACCGCTTCACGATACTGAATATCATTTAGCACAATTGCACACCATGAGGCAGAATTAGACGTGTCATATTCAAATCCGCTCCGAAATTGTGAAGTCCCTGTGTCATCAATATAAATGTGTGTAGCCATATTTCTTCTTTTTTTAGCAAATATAGATATAATCCAAATCGTATACAATATTCTCTATTAATAAATTATTAGTACTTAATAAAGCTCTCTTGTCAACCTTAGTAAATAACACGTATCGTTCAAACATTCCATCCGTTCATTAGTTGTGAACATTTTATGTATATGAACATTCATTTGGATTATAAACTTTCCTTTTAGATTTTCTTCTCTCTTGAGAAGAAAATTACGCCAGCAAGAATGTTAGTAACTCCCTTACTGACATAACTATTGAGATTCATCAATCTAATTACACAAACGACATTAGATTAACTACATATTAATATTCCTTTAAATCTAAAAAATCTTTTAAATTCTATGCACAATTCATTTTATGTTCACTATATTTGTGATGTTCAATATCCATGAACATTGTATTATTATGAACATAAGTATAAATAAAGAAGAATTCATTCATGATGCCATAAACAGTCTTAAAGAGATTATGGGCATTGATGCTATTAATGTAACTGCCACATTAGAAAGGTGGTATGACAGCAATATTCACATTAATGGATCTGATTTCATCGCTGTTGTCAAGAACACAGTTTCACCATCGACTTTCGTATCAACTTTAGATAAGTTGCTTGAAATCAAGAGTAATACTACAAAACCGATCTTACTCATTACCAAACACATTTATCCAAGACTTGCTGATATGTTTTTTCACGAAGGTATAAACGTATTGGATATATCAGGCAATGCTAAAATCCAATCAGAACAAATGTTTATATACATCACAGGAAAAAAGACAAAGGAGATTAAAGACAAGAAAGAAGGAAAACAAAAGATATTCAATGAGACAGGTCTACGTCTTGTTTTCTTCCTACTCATGGACGATGGGAACGTGAACAAAAGCTACCGTGAAATTAACAAAGAGACCCAGCTATCACTAGGTTCAATAAAGAATATCTTTGATGAACTGAAATCATTAAACTTCATCATAACCAGTAAAAAAGGAAGATTTTTGAAAAACAGACAACAACTAATCGATCTGTGGCAATTGAACTATAACCTAAACCTCAAACCTAAGCTACTTATGAAAAGATATACTTTTATAAATAAAGAAGACCGAGATGATTGGATGAATATCATATTGCCCAAAGGTATGCTGTGGGGCGGTGAGAGTGGAGCATTTTTAGTGGATGGTTATCTTCACCCACAACTTTTTGACATATATACTGAAAAAAATAGCCTTGAATTAATAAAAACAGGGAAGTTTAAAATCTCGGAGAATGGAGAAATTAGGGTATATAAAAAATTCTGGAAAGAAGAAGAAACTTTGACTAATACGGTATCAAAATTATTAATATATGCGGATCTGATGGGTAGCGGTGACAGTCGTTGCTTAGAGGCTGCAAAAAGAATTTTAAATAATGAGAACTTCACTAAGTAAAACAGAACTTAAAAATGATCTCTTGTACGACACACTAGAGGCTCTTGCTTTTTCATTATCTCAACTAAAGCTACCACTTTATGTGGTAGGGGCTACTGCCCGTGATATCATAATGAAACTGCTAAATGAAGATGATGTCAGAAGAAGGACCAATGATCTTGATGTAGCTATAGCCCTTCAGGAATGGGGGGAATTTGATAGAGTGAAAGAGTCCTTGGAATCCAATCACTTCATAAAAGTTAAAAACAAACAAAAGTTTTACTATAAGGGCAAAAACCATGAAAATGATTTTGAAGTAGATGTAGTTCCTTTCGGCAGAATTGCAGAAAATGAACGGATATGTTGGCCACCAGAAGGAAACCCTGTGATGTCTGTAAGATGTTTTGAGGATGTGATGGCACACAGCATCTCCATTTCTATCAACGACGAAGTGAATTTTAAAATTGCATCACTTTGTGGGCAGTTTCTCATAAAATTCGATACATGGATTGATCGTCATGCCAATACCGACAAAGATGCAATCGACATGTTTTATTTCCTAGATAAATATTATACAACAATGGTCATGGACCAAAAGACACCACCAGATGAAATCGAACTGGAGAGCGATAATGAGGATTTAGAATTCATTGTTCTTTGCGCCCGATGGATAGCTTATGATATTAGTAAAATGCTAAGCATTGAACACCTTAAATATTATATCAGTTTCATTCAAGAAGAACTAGATAAAGAAGAATCCAGCACACTAATATTCCATTTTATGAAAAACATGAATGAGGATAAAGATAACAGATATGACGTCTGTTACGAGATTTGGAGAAATATAAAGGATTTTTTACAAAAAGAATTAGAGCTAAGAAACAATGAAAATTAAGGCATTCTCAATAGACAATAATACTTATCCAAACGAGGATAGGTATAAATTCACCATTACAAATCAAGATGTCGCAATAGCTATATTAGCAGACGGTATGGGAGGACTATCATATGGGGATAAAGCAGCAGAAGCTGTTTCAAAATCCATCTATGATTACATCATCAATCATCTTACTGAGATACATAACATTACAATGCTACCAGATTCACTGAACCATGCTGATAAAGAATTGGAAGCAATAAGTCTTAGTCTTAAGAGCAATATGGGAACTGCTGTAGCAGTAGCTATAATAGTTAAAGAGGAACTTTATATAACATGGCAAGGAAATGTCAGAATATATCTATATAGAGATGGCGAACTAAGTTGCTTAACTAAAGATCATGTGCTCAATATAGGTTATGGGCAAACTGCTTTATCAAGATGCATTAAAGGAAGCGGACTTCGTGATGACATTCCCACCATCAGACACCAACTGAAAACAAATGACAAGATTTTCCTTTGCTCCGATGGTTTTTACAAAATCTCAGAAATATATTTAGGACGAAGAAATTTCGAAGATATCAAAGATAATATAATCAATCCCGAAGATGATGCTACTCTAATAGAGATTTCATTATAACAGTTTAGATGTTCATATTCTCATCATGTTCATTATTTGTGAACATGATGAGAATATGAACGAAATTATTCTAATACCTCAAACATATTATTTACATTAGTTCTGCTATATAACACTTACTTTCGGAAAAACATGGCTACCTTAACCAATCTTTATGCCTTCCCTGTTTCCAGCTCAGCTAATTTTTCCCTAAAAGCACGAAGTTGATCAATAGTTGGGTGAAACGTAGCATTCTCCCAGTTATGGGAGATCATGGATATCATAGAGTTCAAATACTTCCCGCAGTCTAATATAGCAGCACTCTTGTTCACTTGAAAACTCCCCGAAGGATATCTCTTATTATCAAGCACATCCTGTGCCCATGAGAGCAACTCCTTCACCGCCTCATTATCGTAATTCTGTTCCATAATCAAATTTTTCACAAAGATACAAACTACAGAATTATTTCTATCATCATTATTTTATTCTTAGTCAAATTATTATCTTTGCAAAGTACTCCAGTAGTACATAGGCGTTCAGTCTATCTCCATAGAAAAGCGGCAATTTTTCAAGCGAGATATAGATTGGGCGGTGTCGTGTATTGTAGAAATCAATATACGTGCCCGTTTTATATCTATATATTCTCGCTGGGTTGTTTGCCGCTACCTCTATGGTGTATATATTTATTTTTCGGGCACTTTTTAATTATACATATATGGGCACAATCAAAACTTTAAAAGATTTCTTCTACTTCTACACGGAGCTGGCATATTATTTCGCCATCGGCTATTTGCTACTCATTGCGGTAATAATAGCACTATCAATAGTCATCATTAAACAGAATGATGAGATCGAGATGCAGAGAAGCATCCTTGAACGCACACCCCGATACACGGCTTCACATTGTCCCGCTGGACTGTTGGAAGGCGAATACCGTATGCTTTTAAGCCGTATTGAACACAGATAAGACCGGACATATCTACTTGCAGTTTATCGAAAGTACATCGGAGAGCTGTGTAGTGTAGCAAGGAGAAAGACATTCCTGCTTCAGCTTCCATTTACGTGTACCGGTCCTGCTCTTGACCAGACCATTGTTCAGCTCATCAATGACATCCATGAGCATGGACAGCTTCTCACGGTCCTCGGTATAAAATAAATTTTGTTGGATGGCAGCATCAGGCACAAGATCCATCACGATCACTCCCGCTTTCTTGTATCTCACTCCTTTCCTATATATGGCTTTAAGTGCCAGAAGAGCATGGCGCACTATTTCCATCGTATTGTTAGACGGGACCATCAGTTTCACTACACTGTTCAGATAAGTATGCGTGTCTGGCCGGGCATCATTCATGCACCCGACAAACACCATGAGGGTGAATGCACATGAGTGTTGCCTGCGCAGTTTCAATGCACACATCCCGGCAAATGTAGATACCGCTTCTTCCATATCCGAATATTCGAATATAGTTGTCCCGAAGGATCTGCTCGTGCAGATCTGTTTCTTCCGAGGAGCTACCTGATCGAGATCCAGGCAAGGCTCTCCATTCAGCTCCTTCCATACACGTTCCCCGAAAACAGTCATTTCTTTGCGTACCCACGCAACCGGCATCTGGGAGAATTCATAGGCCGTATTCACATTATATCTCTCCAGTTTCTTTTGATATCTGCCTCCTATCCCCCAGACATCCCCGACACTCGTGAGCTTCAGGGCTTTTTCCCGCTTCTCATCATTGTCTATGATACAAACCCCTTCATAACCGGGAAATTTCTTAGCGAACTTATTGGCCACCTTTGCCAGAGTTTTCGTACTGGCCACACCAGCTGATACCGGTATACCGGTCCCCTTTGTGACAGTCCGGATCATGCTGCGGGCATACTCCTTCAGATCAATGTTACCATAGCCCGATAAATCAAGAAATGACTCATCGACCGAGTACACTTCAATATCCGGAGAATAATTTGAGAGTAAGGACATCACCCGGCAAGACATATCCCCATAAAGATTCTGATTTCCTGAGTAGACCCCAATACCATATTCCTTAATTAAGTCTATAATCTGAAAAGCGGGAGTTCCCATCTTTATTCCCAACTTCTTGACCTCATTACTACGGGCAATGACACAGCCGTCGTTATTGGATAATACCAATAACGGGCGATTATTCCAGTACGGATTAAAGACACGTTCACAGGATACAAAGAAATTATTTCCATCGACTAACGCAATCATCACACCCTCCACCTTTTTATTACCGCAGCAACTATCCCCCAAATCCGCAGGTCATCACTTTCGGTGATCCGGATTTTAGGATAATCCGGATTAGCCGGCATAAGCCAGGCAATTCCTTCCTCTATATTCACCCTCTTCAGTGTAAATTCTCCGTCCAGATAACAAACGGCCAAACAACCATCATAGTGCTCCAGCAATTTATCTACAACCAGCAAATCCTTATCTTCAATGAATTCACCTTTCATTGAATCCCCGTCTACCACCGTAATAAAAGTAGAAGGCGGATTCTTAATCAGGA
>OHBK01000424.1_pt1 | contig 13463 bp, 9 predicted proteins | sample 1577371 | NCBI WGS metagenome assembly OHBK01 (sample SAMEA3879555, study PRJEB24766) | human gut metagenome | biome: human-associated habitat; feature: feces | place: USA | collected 1985/1987
TCCACCAGCTTGTCGGACAGTGCCCACACGCGGTCGAGGAAGCGGTTGCAGCCGGCAATGGCAGAGGTCTGCCAGGGTGCGGCCTGCTCAAAGTCGCCCATGAACATCTCATACAGACGCATGGTGTCGGCACCGTACTGGTCCACCACCTCGTCGGGGTTGATGACATTGCCCAGGCTCTTGGACATCTTGACGATGGGATGGCGTGCCATCTCGCCGTACTTCTCTTCCAGTGCCTTTTCGGCGGCCTTCTGGCTGCCGTACTCCTTCAGCAGCTTCTCCTGCTCGTCAGCGGGCAGGTTGACAAAGCTGTGGGGGTTCAGGCCCAGGATCATGCCGTGGGCGGTGCGCTTCTGGTAGGGCTCGGCAGTGGGCACCACGCCGATATCGTACAGGAACTTGTGCCAGAAACGGCTGTACAGCAGATGCAGGGTGGTGTGCTCCATGCCGCCGTTGTACCAGTCCACGGGAGACCAGTACTCCAGCGCCTCCTTGGAGGCCAGAGCGTCCTTGCAGTGGGGGTCCATGTAGCGCAGGAAGTACCAGGAGGAACCGGCCCACTGGGGCATGGTGTCGGTCTCGCGGGTGGCGGGGCCGCCGCAGCAGGGGCAGGTGGTCTTGACCCAGTCGGTATGGCGGGCCAGCGGGGACTCACCATCGGGGCCCGGCTCAAAGTCGGTGATGTCGGGCAGGGTCAGGGGCAGGCTGCTCTCAGGCAGGGGCTGCCAGCCGCACTTTTCACACTTGACCATGGGGATCGGCTCGCCCCAGTACCGCTGACGGCTGAACACCCAGTCGCGCAGCTTGTAGTTCACCTTATCGCAGCCCTTGCCGTTGGCTTCCAGCCACTCGATCATCTTTTTCTTGGCATCGGTCACAGACAGGCCGTCCAGGAAGCCGGAGTTGACCAGCGTGCCGGTGGCAACATCGGTAAAGGCAGCCTCGTCCAGATTGGACTCGGTATTGCCCTTGACCACCTCGATGATGGGCAGGCCGAACTTCTTGGCGAACTCCCAGTCGCGGGTATCGTGGGCGGGCACAGCCATGATGGCACCGGTGCCGTAGGTAGACAGGACATAATCAGAGATAAAGATGGGGATCTGCTTGTCGTTGACGGGGTTGATGCCCATCACGCCCTCCAGCTTCACGCCGGTCTTTTCCTTGTTCAGCTCACTGCGCTCGAAATCGCTCTTGCGGGCAGCCTCTGCCTGATAGGCCGTAACAGCATCTGCATTCTTGAGCAGGCCCTTTTCCAGCCACTCCTTGACCATGGCGTGCTCCGGGGAGACAACCATGTAGGTAGCGCCGAACAGAGTATCACAGCGGGTGGTGTAAACCGTCAGGGTATCGCCTGCGGTGGTACCGAAGTTCACCTCTGCACCATGGCTGCGGCCGATCCAGTTCTTCTGCTGGGTGGCAACGCGCTCGATGTAATCCAGACCATCCAGGCCGTCGATCAGCTTGTCGGCGTAAGCAGTGATTTTGAGCATCCACTGGCTCTTGACCTTGTGCACCACCTCGCTGCCGCAGCGCTCGCACACGCCGTTGACAACTTCCTCGTTTGCCAGCACGCACTTGCAGCCTGTGCACCAGTTGACGTTCATTTCCTTCTTGTAGGCCAGGCCATGCTTGTACAGCTGCAGGAAGATCCACTGGGTCCACTTGTAGTACTCGGGGTCGGTGGTGTTGATCTCGCGATCCCAGTCAAAGGAGAAGCCCAGCGCCTTGAGCTGCTCACGGAAGTGATCCACATTCTTTTTGGTGACGATGGCCGGGTGGATGTGGTTCTTCATGGCAAAGTTCTCGGTGGGCAGACCGAAGGCATCCCAGCCCATGGGGTACAGCACGTTGTAGCCGTTCTGGCGGCGCTTGCGGCTGACCACATCCAGGGCAGTATAGCTGCGGGGGTGGCCCACATGCAGGCCCGCACCCGAGGGATACGGGAACTCCACCAGTGCATAGAACTTGGGCTTTTTGTGGTCGATCTCGGCATGGAAGGTCTTTTCGTCCTCCCACACCTTCTGCCACTTGGCCTCAACGGCCTTGTAATCATACTTCATAGCTTTCAATCACTCCTCATATTCGGCAGCCGCCCTTGCAGGCAGGGAAGCTTACAGACTGTTTTCCGGGGTCAGATATTCCGAGATATCCATGGGCTGACCATCGGCCCACAGATGTTCCAGATCATAGTAGGTGCGGGTGTTGGGCACAAAGACGTGCACGATGACGCTGGAATAATCCAGCAGCACCCAGTTCTTGGAGTCGAAGCCCTCGGTGGTGTAGGGCTCGATGCCCTTCTGAGAAAGCTCGTACTCCACCTCGTCGGCCAGAGCACCCACCTGGGTGGTGGAGGTGCCGGAAGCAATGACGAAGTAATCGGTCAGAACGGTCAGGCTCTCCACTTTGAGCACGCGGACATCCTGGGCCTTTTTCTTATCCAGGATCTTTGCGATCTCAATGGCAAGGGTCTTGCTGTCGATCTTGTTTTCCATAAAAGTCTCCTCTCTGGTTTGTTACTGTCCCGCGGCCTGGCCGTCGGTGGTGGTCGCACCTGCCACGTCGGTATCGCCGCTCAGGATGGCATCATCGGACTCCTTGTCCAGCTGTCCCACGAACTGGACGTTGGCGCTGGTGGAAGCGGTTCCGTGGGGCCAGTTGTTGGTCACAAGGTTCATTTCCTCGGCGCTCACGGGGCCGGTGTAATTGCGGAAATAGGTGTTCAGCAGCTCTGCAATGGAACCGGCATCCGGCACCACGCAGGAGTATCCGTCAAAGCTGCTGGTCTTGCCCACATTGGGCACGCCCATAAACACAGGGGTCTGGGCCAGCATGATGTTCGCACTGTCGATGCGGGTAAAGGACACCAGCATCTTGGCAATGGTGGTCAGATCCATATCCGTGTGGATATAGTTGTTGAAGATCAGGGGCAGCTGCGCAATGACATCGGTCACGCCCATGCTGCGCACCCGCTTGAACAGGCCGGCATAGAAGTAGCGCTGCATGTTCAGGCGGTCGATATCCGAGTTGGCGTAGCCCTCGCCGTGGCGGCAGCGGACAAAGAACTCTGCCGATGCGCCGTCCAGGTTGCGGTAGCCCTGCTTCAGGACACTGCCCGCAAAGGACATATCGTGGGGGATATACACCTCGATGCCGCCGAAGTTGTCCACCATTTCCACCAGTGCCTGCATATCAATGGTCACATAGTAGTCGATGGGCAGCTTGTACTGGTCATAGATGACCTCCGCCAGCGCGGCGATGTCGCCGCCGTTGGAGAGGGCCACCGAGTTGATCTGATAGTTGGTAGCCGCGTAGGTCTTGCCGTTGGAAAGGGTGATCTTGCGGTTCTGGGTCGCAACAAGGCTGTTGCGGGGGATCTGCAGCATCCGCAGGGCACCGCCCTTGATATCGAACTGGCAGTACAGGATCATATCCGTCATGCCATCGTTGCTGCCGTCCGAGGAGTAGGCGCGGCCTTCCTCATAGTCGATGCCGCAGACAAGGATGTTCACCACATCGCCCTTGTACTCCTCCAGCGTCTGGATCTCCTCCACCAGCGAGGTCGCGTTCTCCTCGGGCTTCAGATTATCCTCCACCTTGTTCACCATGTTCACGGCGTAGACCACCACGCCCGAGATCACGGCCAGCACCGCCAGCGTCACAGCCATCGGCAGCCACATGGGGGTCTTTTTCTTTTTTTTGCGGCGGCGGGGAGCATCAGCGGGGGCCGCGTGCCGGGGCGGCTGACTGCCGCCGTTGCCGCCGCGTCCGCCGCCCGTGCTCTGGCGGGGCGGTTCCGGCCGCTGGGGTGCGGGCTGTTCGTTCTGGAAGAAATCCGGCTGCCCGGACAGCGACACCTGATGCAGGGCTGAGGCCTCCGTGGGGCGCTGCTCCGTGGGACGGTTCAGCGAGCGGTCTGTATTGATATGACGCGGACCTTGACTCATTCGTTCGGTTCCTCCAGCTTTTTTATTCCGACAGAGACTGTCGTCATGTTCCATAGTATAACATTCTTACCCACAATCTGCAATCGGTATTCTTTTCCGGAGCAGGGTGTGTGCAGAAAAACAGGCTCACCCGGCCTTTGCAGCCCGGGCATCCACCTCTGCTTTGATCTCATCGTAGGCCGCCTTGGACATGGGGTCCAGGGGCTTGTCCTGCGAGAGCACAAAGTCGTTCGTCTGCCTGAGGGCTGCCAGCATGGCCAGATCCAAATCCTTCAGCTCCAGCTTGCGCAGCTTGTTCACCCCGGGCCAGTCCCGCTCGGCGCTGGTCATATCCGCCAGATAGACGATCTTATCCAGCCTGCTCATGCCGGGCTTGCCCGCGGTGTGGCAGGCAATGGCCGAAAGCACAGCCTCATCCTCCACGCCCCACTCGGTGCGGGCCAGGATGGCGGCGCAGATGCCGTGCCACACCGGGGTAGGGCGCTCTTCCCCGCCCTCGGCCAGTTCCGGGTGGGCCCGCATGATGGCGCGCATCTCGTCCTTGCTGATCTCCTTGGCCGAATCGTGCAGCAGGGCGGCCAGTGCGGCCTTGTCCTCATCCACGCCATACCGCTTTGCCAGCTTGACGGCCATTTTTCTCACGTTCAGGGTATGCTCGTAACGCTTGTCACTCAACCGGCCGCGCACAAGCTCCTTTGCCTGTTTCAGATTCATGGTTTCCGCTTTCCCCTCTGTCTGCCCGGTAAAGCCCCTCCCGCCGGATGACCCGGCGCACGAGGGCGGGCAATTCATTTTCACACGCTTCCCCTGCTGCAAGGCGGGCACGCAGGTTGCTGCTGGCCATAGGCAGAGCCTCGACCTGTGCAAACAGGATGCGGGCCCCGGTGGGGTCCATCTGCTTTGCCTTGGCGTGAAGCTCCGGCGCGTCGCCGACATTCCGGCTCGTGACCACCAGCCGGGCCAGCCGCAGGATCTCCTGCCAGCGGTGCCAGCTGTCAAAGCTCAGCAGCATATCGCTGCCCATGGCCATGTACAGCTCGGCCTCCGGGTAAGTCCGGGCCAGCATTTCCAGCGTGAGCACCGTATAGTTGCGCCTGCCCAGCGCGGCCTGCTCCACCTCCCAGCCGCTGACGCACAGCGCCGGAACAGCCCCCTCCGCTTCCAGTGCACGGAAGCACGCGCACATCTCCACCCGGGCACTGCCGGGGGCGGCGGTGGACTGCTTGAAGGGGGAAAGCCCCGCAGGCATCACCACCACCCTGTCCGGGCGCACCCGGGCAGCGGCGGCGCGCAGATTGTTCAGATGGCCGTTGTGGGGCGGGTCAAAGGTGCCGCCGTACAGCAGGAGCCTCATTTCAGCAGGTCAGCGTAGGCGCTGTCCTTCTTCTTCTGCAGATAGAGCACGAATTTGGAGCCGATGACCTGCACGCAGTCGGCACCGGTGGCCTCTGCCAGCTTGACAGAGGCCTCACGGGCGTTGTACATGCTGCTCTCCAGCACCTTGAGCTTGATCAGCTCCCGGGCATCCAGGCAGTCCTTCACGCCCTGGATCATGGTCTCGTCGATCTCACCCTTGCCCACGATGAAAACGGGGTCCATGGTGTTTGCCTTGCCGCGCAGAATGGCGCGCTGTTTGCTCGTCAACATAATTTTTTCTCCTTTTATTTCAGAAATTCAGGTAATTCTTTTTCCAGCTTTGCCAGCGCCACACCGCGGTGGCTGATGGCATCCTTTTCGTCCGGAGTGAGCTGGGCATAGCTGCGTCCCTCGGTATTGGGGCGCTTTTCCGCCTTGCCCACGCCGCATTCATCGGGGATGAACAGCGGATCGTAGCCAAAACCGTAATCGCCCGCCAGGCGCGCAAAGGCCACCTTGCCCGGGCACTCGCCCCGGCAGGTCAGGTGCCGGCCGGTGGGCAGGATGAAGCAGACAGCGGCCACAAATTTTGCACCGCGCTGTTCCGCCGGGACATCCTGCATCTTCTCCAGCAGCTTGTCGTTGTTGGCCTCATCGTCGCCGTGGCGGCCGCAGTAGCGGGCGCTGTACACGCCGGGGGCACCCTCCAGTGCATCCACACAGAGGCCCGAGTCATCGGCGATGGTGGGCAGGCCGCTGGCTTTGCAGATGGTCTCGGCCTTGATGAGGGCGTTTTCCTCAAAGGTGGTGCCGGTCTCATCGGGTTCAATGGTGATGCCCAGCTCCTTCTGGCTGACCACCTCGTGGCCCTGCGCTTCCAGAATGCGCCGCAGTTCACGGAGCTTACCGGCGTTGCCGGTCGCTGCACAAATTTTCATCTTCCGCGCCTCCTCAATGCTTCCACTGCCGGGGCAGCAGCTCTTCCACATAGCCCTCCGGGGTGAAGGGGATCAGGTCATCGATGCCCTCACCCACGCCGATGAACCGCACGGGCAGGCCCAGCCGCTGCTTGACCGCCACAACACAGCCGCCCTTGGCGGTGCCGTCCAGCTTGGTCAGGATGATGCCGGTGGCGTTTGCCGCCTTGCAGAACTCCCGGGCCTGGCTGATGGCATTCTGGCCCGTGATGGCATCCAGCACCAGCAGGGTCTCCAGACTGGCCTCGGGGCTGGCCTTTTTGACGCTGCGGCTGATCTTGGAAAGCTCTGCCATCAGGTTTGCCTTGTTGTGCAGGCGGCCCGCCGTATCCGCAATGACCAGATCATAGCCGCGCGCAGTGGCCGACTTGACCGTGTCAAAAATGACAGCGGCGGGGTCTGCGCCCTCGCCCGCCTTGACAAGGGGCACACCCGCCCGGTCGGCCCAGATCTCCAGCTGCTCGCTGGCGGCGGCACGGAAGGTATCGCCTGCAGCCAGCATGACCTTTTTGCCCTGACGGGTATAGAAATCGGCCAGCTTGGCAATACTGGTGGTCTTGCCCACGCCGTTCACGCCGATGACCAGAATGACGGCGGGCGTGCCGCTCAGGTCCATCTCAACTTCGGGGCGCATCTCATCGGCAATGAGGTCGCGCAGTTCATCGCTGGCCTGCTCACCGGTTTTCAGGCCCTTCTCGTTCACCCGGTCCCGCAGCTTGTCCACCAGTTTGATGGCCACTTCACCGCCCACATCGGCCAGAATGAGCTGCTCTTCCAGTTCATCGTAAAGATCATCATCGATCTTGCTGCCGGTGAGGGTATTCATAATGTTGCCCCAGAAGCCCGTGCGGGTCTTTTCGAGGCCGTCCTTCATCTTATCTTTTTCTTTTTTGCCAAATCCAAAGAGGCCCATTGGTTCTCTCCTTTGTTTTGCTGTTTCTATCCGTGATGGCAAAACCCGCCATTTCACGATTTGCGCTCAGTGCTGCCCGGTATGCCAAGGGCTCCCCTACTAGGGGAGCTGGCGAGCGAAGCGAGACTGAGAGGTTTAACCTATTATACCTACGAAACCAGCGTCGCGTCAACCTGTTCCAGATCCAGCTTGAGCAATTTCGACACGCCGTCCTCCTGCATGGTCACACCGTACAGGACATTGGCGGCCTCCATGGTGCCGCGGCGGTGGGTGATGACGATGAACTGGGTCTTGTCGCTCACCCGGCGCAGATACTGTGCAAAGCGGCTGACATTGGCATCATCCAGGGCGGCTTCGATCTCGTCCAGAATACAGAACGGTGCCGGGTTGACGGCCAGGATCGCAAAATAGATGCTGATGGCCACCAGCGCCTGTTCGCCGCCGGAAAGGGCTTCCAGATTCTTGATGACTTTGCCCGGCGGTGCCACCTGAATGCCAATGCCGCAGGAAAGCACATCGCTTTCATCCTCCAGCACAAGGCTGGCTTCACCGCCGCCAAACAGCTCGGCAAAGATGCGGCCGAAATTATCATTGATGGCCCGGAAGCTGTCGGTGAAGATCTCCTTCATCTGGCCGGACAGGCTGGCGATCATCCGTGTCAGCTCGTTCCTGCTGCCCTCCACATCGGCCACCTGAGCGCTCAGGGCATCGTACCGCTCCCTGACCTCCTGATATTCCTCAATGGCGCTGACGTTCACATTGCCCAGCGCCCGGATCTGATTGCGCAGGTCGGCCACCTGCGCCCGCAGGGCGGGCAGGCTGTCGAACTCCACGCAGAGTTCCTCGGCCTGGCTCACCGTCAGCTGGTATTCATCCCAGAGCTTGGCGGCGGTGGCATCGTATTCGCTCTCAGCGGCTGCTTTCCGCTCGGCCAGACGGGCCATCTCCCGGCCCATCTCCTCGCGGCTGTCGGCAGTAGTGCGGGCCCGGGCCAGTGCCTCGGTCTCAGCCTGCTGGCAGGAAAGCCGCTGTTCGGTGGCCTTCCGGATCTCGGCTTCCTTCGCTTCGATCTCCGCCCGGCTGTCGGTCCTGGCCTTGCGGATGGCCTCGATCTCGGCCCGGCAGGCATCACTGCGGGCGGCAAGAGCGGCAAGGCTCTCTTCCAGAGCGGCCCGCCGGCTCTCGGCATCCCGGGTGCGCTGTTCCAGCGCTTCGATCTGTGCCTGCGCCAGCTCGGCATCCTTCTGGCGGCTCACCTGTTCCAGCCGCTTGGCGCTCACCTGCTCGGCCAGCGCCCGCTGCCGGGTCAGAAACGCATCGTCTCCCTCGGCAATGCGGTTCAGCTCGCCCGATTTTGCTTCGATCTCCCCGGCCAGTGCAGCTTCCTGTGCTTCGGCCTGCGCGGCCTTTTCCCTGCTGTCAGCCAGCTGGGCGTTCAGGGTGTCGATCTCCTTCTGCCGCGCGGCAAGGGCCGTCCCGGCCTGCTCCATGGCAGCTTCCAGCCGCTTGCGCTCTGCTTCGGCCCGCACACGGTCGTTGGCGGCAGTGATCTGCTCACTGCTGGCGGCGGTCAGCTCTGCGTTCAGAGCATCTGCCTGCTGTTTGCACTGGTCGGTCTTTTCCTGAGCGGCAAGGCACTCCTTCTGCAATTTCGCAGCCTTGACCCGCAGCTCCTCCAGCTCCTGCTTGCGGGTGAACAAGCCCGCGCTGCGCTGGACACTGCCGCCGGTAAAGCTGCCGCCCGCATTGACCACCTGACCATCCAGCGTGACGACCTTGCTGCGGAAACCGTTGTCCCGGGCCACACGGGAGGCCTCGTTGATATCATCCACCACGATGATGCGGCCCAGCAGATTGGACACGATGTCGCTGTACCGTGCATCGGCCTGGACCAGGCTGCTTGCCAGCCTTGCCGAGCCGGACAGTTTTCCCCGGAACACACCGGGCTGGACTGTGTCCAGCGGCAGGAAGGTGGCGCGGCCCGCGTTCTCGCTCCGCAACAGGGCGATGCCTGCCTTGGCAGCGGCTTCGTTCTCCACCACGATGTTCTGCAGGGCACCGCCAAGCGCGGTTTCAATGGCGACCTCCCGGCCCGGCTCCACCCGCAGGATGGAGGACACCGGCCCGATGATGCCCCGCAGCCGCCGGGCGGATGCCGCCCGCATCACGGTCTTGACGGAGTTCTGGTAGCCTTCCATGTTCTTTTCCAGCTCCCGCAGCACGGAAAGCCGCTGACGGGCGGCATCCAGCTCCCGGTTCAGCTGCTGTTCGGCATGGTCGGCTTCCTCCAGCGCGGCGCGGCGGCTCTTCAGCTTGAGTTCCAGACCGGCCCGGATATTTTTGAGCTGTTGCTCATTCTCGGCCAGCGTGGTGAGGTACCGCACGGTATCCTCCAGATCCTGCTTTGCGTCGTCTCGCTGGACAGCCAGCACCTCGGCAGCTTCTTCCAACGCAGGCAGACGGCTCAGGGCCGTCTCAGCAGCAGCCTCGGCGGCGGCCTGAGCCACCTGCGCTTCGGTGTGCCGGGCCGTCAGGGCCGCCACCTCGCCCCGCAGGGTATCCCGGCGGGCACCGCTCTGGTCGTTTTCCCGGGTCAGGCGCACCAGCTCATCGTTCAGGGCATCCAGCTCTGCGGCCAGTTTCCGGCCCGCCAGCTCCATGCTCTTTGCCACAGCGCGGTGGCGTTCCAGCGCGGCGGCGGCCTCGGTGCTGTCCTGCTGCCCGGCGGCGATCTCTGCCCGCAGGTCTGCGGCGCTTTCCTCGTTGCGGGCAATGTCGTTTTCCAGCACGGCGATCCGGCTCTCACTGCCGCTGATCTGCTCGGTGATGCTGCGGATATCCCCATTCAGGCGCTCGACCGCAATGGTCAGCTGTTGTGCCTGCATCCGGATCTCCTCAGCCTCGCTCTCGGCGGCTTTGGTCTGGCGGTCGAACCGCTCATAATCGGCCTGGGCTGTCTCGTAATCCCGCACCTGACGGCGCACGGCTTCCTTGGCCCGGTGCACGCCGTCCGTCCACAGGGTCACCTCCAGCGTTTTGCGCCGGGCGCTCAGTTCCAGAAACTTCCGGGCCTTTTCGCTCTCTTTTTCCAGCGGGCCCACCCGGGCCTCCAGCTCGCCCAGGATATCCCGCAGGCGTTCCAGATTTTCTGCGGCGGCGGCAAGGCGGCGCTCGGCCTCGTTTTTGCGGTAGCGGTATTTGGCAATGCCGCAGGCTTCCTCAAAGATCTCCCTGCGCTCGCTGCTCTTGGCCGCCACGATCTCGGCAATGCGGCCCTGCCCGATGACCGAGTAGCCATCGCGGCCGATGCCGGTATCCAGCAGCAGTTCATACACATCTTTCAGGCGGCAGATCTGCCCATTGATGCTGTACTCGCTCTCGCCGGAGCGGTAATACCTGCGGCCGATGGTCACCTCGTCCGCTTCCACATCCAGCGCGTGGCTGCTGTTGTCCAGCGTCAGGCGCACCTGAGCAAAGCCCATGGCCCCCCGCCGCCGGGTGCCGCCAAAGATGACATCCTCCATCTTTCCGGCGGCGCGCAGCTGGCGGGCGCTGGTCTCGCCCAGCACCCAGCGCACGGCATCGGACAGGTTCGACTTGCCCGAACCGTTAGGGCCCACCACGCCGGTCACGCCCTCGTCAAAGGTGATCTTGACCTTATCGGGAAAGCTCTTGAAGCCCTGGATCTCCAGTTCCTTGAATACCATTTACTTTTCCTTTATCACGCCCAGGAGCTTGAGGGCTTCGCGGGCGGCGTGCTGTTCGGCCATCTTCTTGCTGCGGCCCTCGCCCCGGGCGACCTTATCGGAGTTGAAGCGGACAGCCACCACGAAATGCTTGTCGTGGTCGGGGCCGGATTCCTGCTCCACCACATAGCTCAGCCGCTCCTCGGGGTTCTGCTGGACGATCTCCTGCAGGCGGGTCTTGTAATCGGCCTCAGCGTGCTTGCCCTCAGTGATGAAGGGCAGGATGAAGCTCTTTGCCACCTCCATGCCGCCGTCCAGATACAGGGCGGCGATGACGGCCTCAAAGGCATCGGACACCACGCTGGGGCGGGTGCGGCCGCCGCAGCGCTCCTCGCCCCGGCCCAGGCGCAGATACTCGCCCAGATTGATCTCCTGCGCAAACTGGAACAATGCGCCCTCGCTGACCAGGCTGGAACGGATGCGGGTCAGGTCGCCCTCGGGCCGGTCGGCGTAGGCGTGGAACAGATAATCTGCCGAGACGATCTGCAGCACGCTGTCGCCCAGAAATTCCAGCCGCTCGTTGTGCTGCACCGGCGTGCGGCTCTCGTTGGCGTAGCTGGTGTGGGTGAGCGCCGTCTCCAGCAGCTTCGGATTCTTGAACTTGTAACCAATAATTGTTTCCAACTGATGGCTCATATTTCTTTGCTCCCTTGAATCTTTTTGGTATCCTCACCCTCTCAGGCCGCTTCGCGTCCAGCTCCCCCAAAGGGGGAGCCTGCACAGCACCCTGGAAAGCACCAGCTGACCGTCACCCGCCATTGCCTCTCCCTTTGGGAGAGGTGGCATCGCGTCAGCGATGACGGAGAGGGCAAGGCCGCTTTCCTTACTCTTTGTTCAGCTCATCCAGCGCGCTCTGCATGGTGCCGCACAGGTCGTTCTCCACGCAGATCTTGGCCTGCCGGATGGCGTTCTTGATGCCCTTGGCCTTAGAGGAGCCGTGGGCTTTGATGACCGGCTGCTTTGCGCCCAGGAAGGGTGCGCCGCCGTACTCCTCGCTGTCCATCTGGTGTTTGAGGCTTCCCACGCCGCTCTTGAGCAGCAGGTAGGCGATCTTGCCGCCGAGGTTTGCCAGGAACATCTCCTTGAGCATCCCCAGCAGCATCTTGGCCACGCCCTCGGTCAGCTTGAGGATGACATTGCCGGTAAAGCCGTCGCAGACCACCACATCCACATCACCGTTGGGCACGTCACGAGGCTCGATGTTGCCCACGAACCGGATGCCCGGTGTTGCCTTGAGCAGCTGGTGGGCTTCCCGGAGCATCGGGGTGCCCTTGCTCTCCTCGGCACCGTTGTTTGCCAGCGCCACGGTAGGGGCGGTGCGGCCCTCCACCTTGTTGACATAGCAGCTGCCCATCACGGCAAAGGCAGCCAGCATCTCGGGGCGGCACTCCACGTTCGCGCCGCAGTCCAGCAGCAGATAGGCCTTGTTTTTGGCCGGCACCATGGTGGCCAGGGCCGGGCGCTTTACGCCCTTGAGGGTGCGCACGATGAGGCTTGCGCCCACATGGAGCGCGCCGGTGCTTCCGGCAGAGACAAAGGCATCACCCTTTCCCTCCTTCAGCAGGTTCAGGCCCACCACGATGGAGGAATCCTTCTTGCTGCGGATGGCCCTTGCAGGCTCATCACACATCTCAATGGTCTCGGTGCAGTTGACCAGCTCGATGCCGTCCAGCGGGATATTGTGCTCGGCAGCCGTCTTGCGCACCAGCTCCTCGCTGCCCACGCCGATGACCTGCACACCGTACTCTTTCACAGCCTGTGCGGTGCCTTCCAGCACAGCCAGCGGGGCGTTGTCGCCGCCCATCATATCAACGATAATTTTCATAGGGTTTCTCCCTTCTTAAAGAGCAGTTTCGTTCAGCCACTGTTGGAAGCTGGCCACGGCACGCTCGGCCACGGCCATGTAACGCAGGCGCTTGTCACGGGGGCGGCTCTCGGCCGGCAGCGGGGGCAGGATGCCCATATTCGCGCCCATGGGCTGGAAATGTTTGTTCTCGGTGGTCAGATACTGGATCAGCGCGCCGCACATGGTATCCACCGGCGGCGGGGGCAGCTGCCTGCCCTCCAGCCGGGCGTAGATGCTCCGGGCTGCCAGCAGGCCGCAGGCGGCGCTCTCCATATAGCCCTCAAAGCCGGTGATCTGGCCCGCAAAGAACACGTTGGGGTGCTCCTTCAGGAACAGGCCCGCGTCCAGCACACGGGGCGCATCCAGGAAGGTGTTGCGGTGCATGACACCGTACCGCACGAACTCGGCATTTTCCAGGCCCGGGATCATGCTGAACACCCGCTTCTGCTCACCCCACTTGAGGTTGGTCTGGAAGCCCACGATATTATAGAGGGTGCGCTCCTTGTTCTCGGCGCGGAGCTGGACATTGGCCCAAGGGCGGTGGCCGGTGTTGGGGTTCACCAGACCCACCGGGCGCAGGGGGCCGAAGCGCATGGTATCAGCACCCCGGGCGGCCATGATCTCAATGGGCATACAGCCCTCGTAGACCGTGACGGTATCCGCCTTTTTGCCGTGGGCATC